>Ga0182027_10003234_pt1 | contig 26017 bp, 20 predicted proteins | sample 712E1DmetaG_FD_121300 | JGI IMG/M metagenome (GOLD analysis project Ga0182027, IMG submission 121300) | Permafrost microbial communities from Stordalen Mire, Sweden - 712E1D metaG (Illumina Assembly) | ecosystem: Environmental > Terrestrial > Soil > Wetlands > Permafrost | place: Sweden...
GCTGACCACGATGATAAACATAAAAACAAGCGATGCAAGGGCGGAAGTTTTAACGATATCTTTGAGATCGTCAACGCTAACATAGCGCCAAATGCCTTGATAAAGATTGAAAATGGCGGAGCACGAAGTGAAAACAACAATATTAATAGGAAGAGAATATAAAAACAATCTTGGGTAAAAGGAGTGCCCGAGAGAAAAATCAAACCTGAAAAGAAACGACGAAAACAATGCACATGACGCAAATAATATATGCAATATAATGATAACGACAAGTCGAAATCTTATGACGGTGGATGGAAACGGAAATCTCATAAGTATTAGATACTACTATTGTTACATTAGCGGTTCAATGCTTTTTATTAATGCAATCGATAATTCTATGTAAGTCGTCTTCGGTCAAATTTGTACCCGATGGCAGACAAATGCCGTGAGAAAAAAGATCTTCGGAAACTCCATTTGTAAATGCGCGACACTTTTTAAAAACAGGTTGTAAATGCATCGGCTTCCAAAGCGGCCTGCTTTCGATGTTCTCTTTTTCCAAGAACAGGCGCAATTGTTCGGCAGTGATATTGGATTTTCCAGGATCGACAATCATACAAGTGAGCCACCTGTTGGATTTTCCATAAGGCGCTTCCGGCATAAAAGAAAAGCCCGGTATTTCTGATAATCGATCAAAATAATAATCGAAAATTTCGCGTTTCCTTTTCACTCGTTCAGGCAAAACGCTGATTTGCCCCCTGCCGATTGCAGCGCAAACGTTGCTGAGCCGATAATTGAATCCGATGACCGAATGTTCGTAATGCGGAAAAGGGTCTCGCGCCTGGGTTGCAAGAAATCGGGCTTTGTCGACGAAATCTTTATTGTTTGAAACCAGCATTCCTCCACCGGAAGTCGTGATAATTTTGTTCCCATTGAATGAAAATATACCGATAGCTCCCATTATGCCGGTGTTTTTTCCTTTATAGGTTGCGCCTAAAGATTCGGCGGCATCTTCAATAAGTATGATATCGTACTTATTGCATATTTCAATAATCGGATCAAGGTCCGCAGCTTGTCCGTAAAGGTGGACAACAATTACCGCTTTGATCTTCTTTCCTTTTTTTAACCCTTCCTTGGCAGCATCCTCCAGAAGTTGCGGGTCCATGTTCCAGGAGGTTTTTTCGCTATCGATAAATATCGGCGCTGCGCCCACATAGCTAATAGGAAATGCGCTCCCCGCAAAAGTGAATGTCGAGCAGGCAACTGCGTCACCCGCACTAATGTTACAGAGCATAAGCGCGAGATGAAGCGCTGCGGTTCCCGAGCTGACTGCTGCCGCATAGCATGCGCCGGTTAATGCGCAAAATTCCTTTTCGAAGGTGTCGACATGCGGCCCCACCGGCGCAATATAGTTGGAGGCAAAAGCATCCTGAATAAAGGATAATTCTTTTCCGCACATATGAGGAGGGGAGAGAAAGATTCGTTGTGGCGCCATTAGGTTGTGCTTCTTGATGAAAATTCAAGGTCTTGATTTGGCACAAGTTTTAAAATCTTGTCGAATATGGGAAAAACTGTTATGAGAATATACCCGATATCCTTCCAAAAACTCCAGTTTTCATAATATTCCAAATTCAACTTAATTTTTTTCGGCCAAAGTACGGTATCGTTATACTCTTTTGGATTTTCCTTTTCGGCAAGAATTCGCTCTTCGTCCCGAAAATACAGTGACGCGGGCCCTGTTATTCCGGGTTTGAGTTCGAGGATTTTCCGGTCTTCACCCGAAAGTTTGTCCGCATAGCCCGCCACATCGGGACGAGGGCCGACAAAAGACATTTTGCCAACGAACACGTTCCAAAGCTGGGGGAGTTCGTCGAGTTTATACTTACGAAGGAATTTACCTATAGTCATAATACGCGGATCGTTTAATGTCGTAACCGTTCCTAAGTGATTCGCTCCTGTGGTCATTGTTCGGAATTTTATACACATAAAAGGCTTGCCCCATTGTCCAATACGAATCTGATGAAAAAAGGCCGGGCCTTTTGATGAAGATTTTATAGCAAAATAAATAATACAACCGGGAAACAATAACAGGATAATACCAACGAAAGACACACACACATCAAAAATACGCTTTGATATTAGCTGGTTTCGGTTCATGAGGCGCTTGGACCCAAGTGGCGAATATATTCATTCATAAGGTTCCCATGATGGTAGAATTGTCTTGCATGGACAAATCCGCACGATTCATAAAATTTATTGGTGTTGTTATTATCCGAGGCCGTAACTACTTTATAATTAAAAATGTTTTTATTTAGAAACCAAGTGTCTAGCGTAAAAATCAGCTTTTTCCCAACGCCGCGCTTCCTTGAATTCGCCCCAACAACAATTGACAATAACTCTGCTTTTATTTTTGAAACCGTTGAAGTTCCTTGAATATTAACAACGGAATCATCGGATCTCTTATGCGGCCTGATTTTATATGGGTAAAGTAAAGTTTCAATAATATAGCGGAATATGGGGGCCTTCCTAAGTTGGGGTAGAAGTAAAAAAAGGAATAAAAATGATTTTCGAAGAAGGATGGAGCGATACATTTTATTAATGTCAGTTGTGCCTGCAATGAATCCATCAACGTTGCCGGTATTCGGATTAATAAAAACCCATACTTCCGATTGGGGGCTGCTTTTTATCGCCTTATAGAGATGTTCAAGAAACCGGTCGCTGCATGTGGATAAAAATCCAGTGGGTATTCCTTCCTTATGGAGTCTTGCAACGGCTTGAGAATGAGGTTCTGAAAATTGGATTATGGAAGTGTCTTGCAATGTAGTATCCGATCGGCTTCAAGGGCCATTGTCGTGCATTCCCGCTTTTTAAGCAGTTGGGTCAGTTTATTCTCGATATGTGAACGACCTAACGACTGAAAAAACCTTGTATGAAAGGGTACTTCGGATTCCCAACCCTTAAAGTCATCAACCCTAAATTCATAGGGATGGATGTAAAGAACGCAGATGCGGCCGTCTTTACCGGCATAATCAAATAAACGCTTGAAAATTATAAATGGGAAAAGGCGCAGATACCCTCCTCCTCCCAACGGTATCTCAATAAGCGCTTTCCGAAATACACAAAGTGGAAATTCGACAATCTTTCCCGCGTCCCTTTTAATAATATGAGGGTCAAGCCGATACCTTGAAATTCCGTATCTTCTCATGCGCATGGGAAAAATACTCGAATCAAAACAAAAACCACTTTCAAGCAGCACGTCAAAAACCCAGAAGTTATCTTTTGTTATCGAAAATTCCGGAGCTCGAAACCCGGTTATTGCTTGTCCCGTGATTTGTTCAATTATGTCCTTGCTGTCGACAATCTCTTGCCGAAGGTCTTTTCTACTCAATCGATGCATTTGTTTATGGGAAAACCCATGGGTTTGAATGTCATGGGCCTTTTGATGGAGAGTACGGACGACCTCCGGGTATTGTTTCGCGACCATTCCTTGGACGAAAAAAGTCGCTTTAATTTCAAGCAGATCTAAAAAGTCAACTACTTTTTGAACATTATCAACGCATCTATGGGAAACTGTATCGGATCGGGAGCTTGCTTGCAACCAATCTTCAACATCGCATGTCAGTATAATGGGCATATGATAAATCTATTTTTATCAGCTATTGGGAAGCGTAGTGAATATGTTGTTGCAATATCGAATTATATCCATCATGATGGGGGTCGCGTTCGCGGATGGAACTTTTATTAGGGAAATCGTTTGGTTCGTTGCAATTCGAGGAAGCCTTCGAATTACTATTCGCAGATTTTGATCAAATTTCATGAGGTAGTTGCATAAGGATTCCCCCGAGGCCTTGGCGGCCGAATATTCGCTTAAATTGCGTTCTTTCTCATCGATAGCTACCGTTGAAGGATAGAATATACAGAGATTGCTTTGCCAAAATTTCCTAGATTCCTTATAAGTGCGATAAAGGCCATCAGTATAAAATCGACAAAACTCGACAAACATTTGAAATTTAAAGAAGTCGTTTTTAACGGTAAATATTTTAGGGCTGGCAAAAAAATATATATGCGTAAGCGTTATTTTGTTTTGCGCGAGTTTTTTAAATGTTCGCAAGGGGTTTTGAATATCGCACTCTTCCATCCCACATATACCGCCTTCGGTCCTAATTTCATTTGCAACAATATTTGCTTGTGTAACGCTTTGCTTGTAGGTAAGAATTGAATGCCCTCCGCCGGCGGCGATGATTTTTGCGGTGATTTCACCAATTCCGCCGCTACCTCCTATGATTAAAGCCGTTTGATGGGAAAATTCATTTTTATCAACGATCGTTAGTATTTCTTTCATGGAGGTCTGAGTGACAGTCTTTGGCCTGAAGAATGTTGAAATTGAAGCGGAACAACAAGGGTTTTCCGCGAGCATTGCCACACTGGATAGCCGAGGATCGGCACAAACGACTTTATAGGTGAAGTCCGGACGGCATTCTAATAGTTGATTTTTGCAACATAAATCAAATGAATCAAAAATAGAATAATATCCCGGACATCTCATTCCTACTATTCGGCTTAGTGCGAGAAGGGAAGCGATAACCATATCGGAACAAAGACTTTTAATGTCGGGGAATTCAGTCTTTGCAAAATCCTTATGTAAATATACGGGCTCTTGTCCGGTTATTTCTTTTAATTGTACAAAATCGAGACGGTTGGGTATATGAGAAGTATTTCTTAATGGTGGTTCGGGAAGGGCGGTTTTTTTCACGGGCTCACTAAGCCATTCAGCATCCATTTCAAGAACGAGCCTGTTATCGGCAAAAGATTGTAAAATAGCCGAAGATTCGTTTTCTTTTATTAGGTAACATTTAACGCGTTGCTTTAGAAATATCGGGCCAAGAAATGAACAACGAATTCGGTAAATCGAAGCCGGCTTTTGCCCGTGTGTTTTCCGGTAGTACGCATAGAATGCCAGAATTTGAATGGCGGAATGTATTCCATGCACAATTACTTCACCGAAGAGCTCCCGATACGCAATGGAGTTGTCAAGGTGTATCGGATTAAAATCACCGGAAAAATCGGCAAAACGGTGTTGGTCCTCGTCATTAAAAATACGTGTCCCTAATAATTTCATCGAACGGTCCGTAGATGAGGATTCATTGTACTTTTTGCAAATACTCTTTTATTATTTTAAAGGAGCTTAAGTTTGGAATCAGATCTGTTTTAAATTGGATATTGAATTCTTTTTCAACAGCCATTATCAATTTTAAATGGGAAAGCGAGTCCCAACGGTCAATGGAATCGCTGGATGTCGACTCATTGATTTTATTCGTAGAAAGCTTAAATATTTCCGAGAAAACCTTTTTAAGTCTATCGTCGATCATCGGTGTCCTCCTCAAAAGTGAGCCAAGCCGGTAACTTTACAACAGTGCTTGTCAAAGATGTTCGCCACCGAACGACAAGTCCCTCGATGTCGACTTTATCGAAGTTGTTATTCTTATAGAAATCTTCGACCAATGAATTTTTAGCGGAAGGAATAAATAAACCGTATGCTTCTTTAAAACCGCGAGCCATCAAATCGTCCAATGTCCGAAAGAGCAATGCCTTTTCAGCATGACGACCAAAGGCCCGGCAACTTAATAAAAAAGAATCGATCACATTTCCTATAGCAAGTGACGCGCCGATAATTCCATATTCTCCATATTTGTCGGACATTTGCAAACCGAGTAATTTGTTTGAAGGTATTGAAGCGAATCCCTGTAATTCGGTTTGAGAATATCTTTTGGTTGTCAGATTAAACTGATTTGTTTTGCTGAAAAGCTGCGCGATTCGTGGAAGCATTTGTTCATTTACCGGTCGAATGATGACTTTAATTCGGGATTGCATTAAATAATCTTCAACCGTGTTGGATTGAGACAATGCATCTTTCCGGGTCTTCTCCTGAATAAAGAACCGAGATTTGACCGCGTCTTCACGAGTGATTTGAAGCGGGGAAAAGCGGGTGCATTTTCGGAGCGTATCCGAATAATAGACCGGGTCCGTCGGTAATTCTAAAATTTCGACTTCCGGAAGCATTGACCTCACCATTTCGCGCTCTACGATGCTGTCATCAATAAACAGAATGGAACTTAACCCGATGTTAAGCTCTTTGGAGATAGAAAGAATGTTTTCTGGTTTTTCAGTCCAATTGATTCTTATGGCGGATATCATGTCAAGTCTTAGTATCATGTCTGAATGGTTGTTAAAAACCTCATAAGCATCAGCCTCGTTATTTTTACTGCATACAGCCAAAATAACGCCCTGGTTAAACAGCCGTTTTAATTCCATTTGAAATGAAAGAAACGCTTTGCCTATTCCCAGTTCGCCTAGTTGTATTCCTTGAATACCGTCTTCGCCAATGATTCCGCCCCAAAGCGTATTGTCGAGGTCAAGGATTATGCATTTAAGCGGATATTTTATCGTTTGTTGTATAAGGCCGTTAATTTCATGAGCAATGTATGTATATAATTCCGCTGAAAAAGGGCTTTTGGCGAGCTGCTGCATTCGAAAGTCGAAGGCGTTTTTTTTTCCGAGAAACGAGGCGATTTTTTCCATGTCAACGGGGTATACGTCGGCGCTGCTAAGACATATATCATTAAAGCGAAGCTGGCATTTTCCAAATAAGGTTTGAAGCCCTTGTTTGTTTAACCTGTCGATAAACCCAAGCGGTGAATACCAGTCGGATATTGGAGAAAAAATAAGGATTTTTGCCGAGGAAAATATTCTAAAAGCCCGAATGGTCTCTTCAATCGCGATGCATGAATCAATAAATGCGCTTAAAAAGGAACTGAAATCGTCGGCAATGGAGAATGAAAATAGTTGCGGCGTTAATTCGCGCCAATCAAGACACAGAATTAAAAAATCCACATCATTAAAGGCGCCGCCGGGAGAGCGCATTTCAAGGTTGTATTGATTAAAAGCCCCTTCGGAAATTGATGCGGTCGGAACAAGTTTTGCCAGTTCGTCAACGAGAAAAGAAGTTGTAAAGTTGCCGCAAATCCCAATTTTCATAATGTTCTCATTAAACAATATCGTTGTCCGCCATCGTGATATACCATTCGGCCATAGGCGGTATTTCACAAAGCGCCGACAGTTGTTTTTTCACCAGCGGTATTTTTTTTCCAAATAAATTTGAATTTAAGAAGAAAAAGCCTGATTTTCGGAGTTCCTTTAATAAATCTTCTTGAACCTTAATCGTGGAGTATACGAAGAGTGAGTTTTGCTTTCTTGCCCTATAAATCATTTCGCCTATTAAACCATGAATGATGGCAGCAGTATTGTCGGAAGAATCAAAATAAAAATCAATAAGTTTCGTGCAAACGCAATGGGTATTTGAAGTCCTGTCAATGCTTTTCCCGGATTTCCATACAATATAGCCACATAATTTGTCGTTTTCAAATGCGCCGAGGATTTCATAATTTAAATAAGAATTATTTAAAAATCGCCAATTAAAAAAGTCGTCGTCCCTCTTCATGGCCATGACAGAACCTGGCATGTTTGTGCGCCACATTGAACCAACGGCATGAATATCGAGTATTTGCCGAAATTCAAAACGGGAAGATAATTTTATTCGTGCGGAAGTAAATATACGGAAAACCGTCTCCGCTATCTTTGAGATCCATGGAAGTATAATCGGAATTGCAATTCCCCTATTCCTCAATAGTTGATGAAAATTTAACGGATAAAAAAGAAAGTCGATATATCCGTCTTGGGAATATGAGCATTGTTCTAAAAAGTGGGGCAATGAATTTTTATTGGGAAATGCTATAAGCAAGGCGCAATTTCTTTCAATCGATAATCGTTCCGCTTCGCGTAATAGTGCTCCATATATCGTTGAGAGAGTGCTGCCGATACGGATAAGCGTCAATCGATACTGTTTTTTAATTACGGAACTTGCTACCAATCCAACTTTAATTGTATTCTTTTTGTAGACATATATGGAGCCGCTTATTCCGGTAGCGCCCACCAGTTTTTCGACATCAAAAGCGCAGACCAAAAAGGAATCGTGTTGTTTAAGGTTAAAAAAACGCCATTTGAAGTATTCATCATTGGTGAAAAAGTCCTCTCCATATTGTTCCTTATTAAGAGCAACAATCGCCGGGATATCTTTTTCTTCGGCAATTCTGAGAGTTATATCCATTAATTATCAATCATGTTTCGATAAGCGGCCAATATTTTGTCGAATACGATGGTCTCATTGAATTCAGCCTCGGCCTTTAATCGGGCCTGTCTTCCCAATGTTTTTCTTAGTTCATGATTATTTCTCAGCAAGAGAATATATTTCGCAATTTGTTCCCAGTCCCGCACGGGTACAAGAAACCCCGTTTTTTCGTTTTCCACGGCTACCAGGGCGCCGCTGCTCTTAGCAGCAATAACCGGAAGCCCCATTGCCTCCGCTTCAAGAACGCTGCGTGGAAACCCTTCCCGATAGGAGGGAAGGACGAAGACATCCATAATCGACAAATAATCGGGTATCCTGTCGGTGTAGGGTATAAATATGATTTTGTCGGCAGGGATGCCTTCTTTTATAACGTCAATTGTTAAAACGTCCTTTTTTGATTTATCCGGAGCTCCTATGATGAGCAATTTTGAAGGAAACTTCGGGCAAATCGACTTAAACGCCCCGGACAATTCCAAATATCCCTTTTCCTTTACTAAACGCGCAACAATTCCTATGACGAAATCCTCGTTTTTAATACCAAGCTTGTTTTTAAAGGACCCGATGATATTTTCATTGTAATTATTCAGGGAGAATTTCTTAAGATCAATGCCGTTTCCGATAGTGGATATTTTCTTCCTCGGCACAATCCTAAGGGCCAAAGCCGTTTCGGTATCTAACGGATTCTGACAGAATGTATGATGCGATAGCTTTCCGGATATTTTTTCCAGTAAAATTAATAAGTGCCGTTTTATTCCTTTAGTGCTGGGGGAAAAGCGAAATCCATGTATTGTATTGCATCGGTATTTTATTCCGCAAATAAATGCGGCGGTCAATCCGAGTAAGGCCGCTTTTGGCGTGTGAGTGTGAATTATATCCGGTTTATGGCGGGCCAATAATCTAATAAGGTTTAATAGGGCAATAAAGTCTTTAAGCGGGGAAAAATAGCGGGTGATTTGAACGTCGTAAAGCGATAATCCCTCGAGAACGATAGAATCAAACCACTGTTCTCTTGAGCAAATGGCCGAAACGCCGAAGCCTTTTGTTATAAAGTATTCTAATTGATTTTGCAAAAGAAATTTGACGGTAATGTCCGAGGAGCAAATGTGGACAAGCCGAATTTGTTTTTTTGATCGTGCTTCGCTTCGTGTCATTTTTCTTGGGGAAAAACCTAGCTGATATTCGATGGCTTAAATCGCTGATACCACAGGCAGAAATTGAGAACAAGCCAGATCTGCGAATCATGGCATTCTTTCCCCTCTTTATGGCTTTTAATTAAACTATTAACGTAGGGGAAATTGATTATTCCGCCGACGTCTTTTTCGGAATCGTTTATTGTTTGAGTTACATAGTGAAAAAGCTTTCCGCGGAACCATCTATCGGTCGGGACCGAAAACCCATGCTTAGGTTTGTTCAATACTTGTTCCGGGAGATACTTCTTAAGCACGTTCCGCATTAATGCTTTCTTTTTGTTACCTTGTATTTTTAAGTTTCCCGGAACCTTGGCCATAAATGATACGAGATCAATATCGAGTAAGGGAACTCTTGACTCAAGAGAGACCGCCATGGAAGCCTTGTCCAGTTTTTCGAGATACGTTTCAACCATCCATCGATTTTGATCGGCGTATAAAAGCCAATTTATCGTGTCGAACTTAGACAAATGAGAACCATTGAACTTGTTCCAAAGGTCTTGATATGCTTCTTTTCCCGGCGAATGCAATAACCCCCGTTTTAAAAGTATTGAAAGCTGTTTTTCATTAAAAAATGAAAGGAGTTCTCCATATCGCATAGAGGGTTCTTTAATGCCAACGGTTTCAAATATTTTTTTCAATCGTCTTAAACGGGGAAGTCGATTTATTAAGGGGTTCATCAATTTCAATCCGCCAACTAACCCCGGGATTTTTCGCATTGTACTTGTCGTTTTTTCCGCAACATAACGATTATATCCCCCGAATACTTCGTCGCCTCCTTCGCCCGACAAGGCCACCTTGACATGCTTACTAGTGAATTCGGACAATAAATATGTTGGAAACGACGCGGCATCCCCAAATGGTTCATCATAATGGTAAACAAGTTTCTCAATGACGGGGACCAAGTCAAGATCCGAAAGCGATATCTCGTGGTGTTCAGTTCCATATTTTTGGGAGATAATTTTTGCATCCGATAACTCATTATATCCCTCAAATTCGAACCCCACGGAAAAAGTCTTTAACTTTTTAGGATAATATTTGCTGGCATAGGCCACCAATGCGCTTGAATCGATTCCGCCCGAAAGGAAAATACCGACATCAACATCCGCGATAAGTTGCCTTTTTACCGAAAGGTCGATCAACCGGTCTATTTCCGGTTCAAAATCGCCATTATTGACAATCTGAACACCATTTTTATTGGTTGCGAGAACGTCCCAATATTGTTCAATGGACAGCATTTTATTAGTGTCGATAACGGCATAGTGGGAATGGGGAAGCTTAAAAATATTCTGATATATCGTCCTCGGGGCAAGAGCATGACAAAATGTAAAATAATTTTCAAGCGCTTCAGCGTTAATTGCCGGAGTATACCCCAAAACCGGGAGAATCGCCTTTATTTCCGATGCAAAAATTAATGAACCGTTGTGGTAATAATAGTAAAGCGGCTTTATCCCCATATGATCACGGACCAGGAGCAGTTTCTTCTTGTTTTTGTCCCATAAGGCAAAGGCAAACATGCCATTTAGCTCGGGAATAATTGATGTTCCGCGTAAAGCCAATAATTCCAATAAGACCTCTGTGTCCGAGTGTCCGCGAAATGGAAAATCGGGGAGATATTTTTTACGTAATTCATTGTAATTGTAAATTTCCCCATTAAAAACGATAATAAAATTGCCGTCTTTGGAAACCATCGGTTGTGCCCCGGCATCGGACAAATCGATGATGGCAAGCCTGTTTTGCGTAAGAACGATTGATTCATCGCTCCAAATCCCGTTGCCGTCGGGACCGCGATGGTTGAGGACGCGAAGCAAACAGCGGGCTATCTCTTGAGGGTCGCCTTTGATACCGTGCAATAAAAATCCGGAAATGCCGCACATAATTATTTCGGCTTTGTCCCTTCCGTCAGCCAACCGTAATATTTGCTTATTGAAATATTTTCCAAATGGTTCTTGTTATACCAATCAAGAACCTCTTCTTTAGTATATCTATTTTCGATCGGCGTCGCGAATCTATCAAATTGATCGTTAAAAATTACTCTAAAAGGATAATTTGCGTAGACTTTAAATGGAATATGTTCTGCAAAACCATTCAAGCCGGGGATTTTTCGAATGATTTTATACGGCCAAACAAAAGCTATTGTAAAAAGTACTCCCGCAATAAAGGAAAGCGTCATTACAAAGCGTAATGGAAATTTGGTCGTAATGCTTCTAATCGCATGATGGAACAGAATCAAAAACCTTTTGTGCCACGGTTCGTCATCCATCGTTTTATACAAATATGTTCTGATTGCACCGCCGTTTTTAACATATTTGCACAAATTCCTGAAAGCGTCGTATGGCCGTGGCAAATGATGGATTACTCCAATACTGTAAACAAAATCAAACGTGTTTTCTCTAAAAGGCAAAGTGTAGATGTCCGCTTGAACGATATTCACATTGGAATTATGCAGAGTGTTCTTTCTTGCTACTTCTACGGCCATGCTCAAATCAACGCCAATGAGTTCCCTGCAATGATCAGATGTAAAATGTGCATGCCGACCGGTTCCACAGCCTGCGTCCAAAACTATTTTATCTTTGAAAAAATCAGGTGTTTTTCCGTTAAAATATTCCCAATAGGCCCGTGAATATTCCTCAAGCATATTCGAAAAGGTCGTCCACTCATAACCGAAACTGCGCAGAGTTTTTTCTTTCCACTTGTCCTGCCCCGATAAAGTTTTGTCGGGAATTTTCCAATCGGGTAACAGTGATTCATACTTGTTGAAAAAATCAGAATAATGCTCGAAAAGAATGCTTCGTAATTGCGGCGGTTGCATGCGGGGGATGCCGTTAATGACGGGATAGGTTGCTTTGCACGCAGTGCAGGTTAAAATCCCTTCAACAATATCAATATTAGAGCATTCATAACATTCTTTTTCAGAATTGATTTCATGCAGCGGTAGGCAATTAAATCTTTTACATACTAACCTACAAGGAGTGGTGCTTGATGTATTGACTGCGTGAGCCTTTGTTTGCATGACGTCTATATCCAGATCCGCAATGCATTGAGGACATACAAGGGTATCCAACAAATGATAATTCATATGGTTCCCGTAAGAGGGTAACTTTGTAATTAAAACTTCTTAAATCTATTCCGTCAAACCATGCGAGGTTTATTCTTGGAAATGATTTTACTTTTTAATAATCTTTGAGAATAAACGCTTGTAAAAATTATGATAACAAAAGGCAATACCATGCATTTTTCACGGATCGCTAGTCCATAATTCGAATATGCCATTCCCATGGTAACGCTTGCTAAAACGATATAAGAAACCCAACCAATTTTAAATTGTAACTTGGAATCCTTAAGAAAAACTTTTAGGTGCATCAGTACGTAAAATATCATAAATTGGTATAGAAGATTTTCCAGAGCCGAAAAAAATTGGATTGGCTTTCGTGATTGCCATAAAAACGGTCCACCCAAAAATTGGACAAGATATAAGGGCGAATATAAAATATTAAATTTATGTGACCCCCCCGCGGCGGCTCCCCCATAATCGAGATTTTTTGAATTTCTTTCCAAAGTCATTACTCCGGTATGATAATAAAAATTAATTCCATGATCAATTACATTCTCATTTTCCTCCGTCGATATGCCAACGAACTCGAAAACTTTTTGATACAACAATAAAAAAGTGACAAAGAAAGCTAAAAAAATAAATAAGGACCGGACAGTAAATGCTCTCCGTGCACTAAAAAGACCAAAAAGGAATCCTACGATTAAAAAGAGGAATATATGAGGGCGAATGAAGTAAACGATTATGGAACCGGCAACGATCATGAATATTTTGGTCTTAGGTGCAGTTTCCATCAATAGGCCATAGACAATAAGAATTATTCCAAAGTAAATAATTGAATCTTTTCCAATATTGCTTGTCCAAAATACCATGTTAGGCAAAAAAAAGGCAAGCAAATAGGCCCACTTTATTCTATTTTTATCAGAAAAGTATGGTTCAATTATTTTGAAAAACAATAATGATCCAATAAAGCCTATAAAAGAATACGGTATAAATAGCATAAGGTAAGGGTTGCTAAAAAACGAAACAGTATTCAAAATTATAACAGTAAGATTATTAATAAAAGTTAAGCCAGGCGATAATAATCCGGCCAATTCAAAATGGTGCGCGGAAGCATAGTCAAAATATCCTCGCGAATCCGCCGCGTTTGAAAGACTGAAATAATAATAATAGTAGGTGAGTAGCATTCGAAACAAAAGCGCTAAAGACAAAAATTGAAAGGAATAACGTCTGCTTTTATTTGCAATACGAAACCATTCAATTATTATCGTCCCGAAAACAAAATAAAAGCAAGAAAATATAGCAAAATCGATTGTCATACAAAAGTAAGTTTTACTATCATAAAAATCGAATCTCCAAACGTAGAAAAATTAAATATCCATAGATACATTAAACGGTTTTTTTGAATAAAAATTATATAATTTAATATATTCCGCCATCATTATTTCCGGAGAAAAAACGCGACGCAATTTCTGTAATGCATTTGTAATCAATGAGTTATATGTATTGCTGTCTAAAAGCAATGTGTTAATTGCTTGACAAATATTATCAACATTTCCATTTTCTACCAACAAACAATCGACGCGATCCTCCAAAACACAGCTTATTTGCGGGATATTGCTCGCAATTACCGGCAATTGCGAGGCCATGGCTTCCAGAACGCTGTTGGGAAAACCTTCATGCAATGTGAGAAGGATAAAAATATCGCTGAGGAAAAGAAAAGGAATGACATTGTCCTGGTGGCCCGTAAAGGAAACGTTTGAAAGGCGCGCTTGCTTTGCAGTATTCCGATATTTTTCGAGTAAAACTCCACCACCCACAATTACGAACCCAATTTGACTAAATTTACCGGCTACCTTTAATAGCGTTTCAATATCTTTGCCTTTATTTCTTAAATTGCATGTCGTAATTGCGTACAATTTATAAGTGCCTCTAAAATACTTTTCTTTTACTTCTTCAAGAATATGATCGGATGGTTTATTGGAAATTTCGATGGCATTTTGGATGAGTCGAACGCGTTTAGATGGATACAATTTATTGATTTTGTTGAAAACATATAAGGAATTGCAAGTAATTATATCGGCAAACTTTACCGCAATATTATGACAAACATAGCTAATCGGATTAGCAAAAAAAGGATGTTCAATAGAATACGTATTACGAATTGAGTAAATAAAAGGAATTCCGGTCATTATTTTAATTATTGTCCCGATGGCTCCTGCGTGATTTAAGAACGCATTTGAGACCGAAATGGTTTTCCGGTTTTTTATTATAAACGCAGCGCACTCAAGAATTTTCCGGATTCTTAATAAAAAATTACCTTCTCCAATTACAAAGGTCAGGACGTTTCTTTTTTTCAACGCATCATGATAATAACCGTCAAAAATGCTAATCACTATGGGAGTTACAGGAGGTTCCATTTTCAAAAGGTTTGTACATAAGTAAGCAAAATTCTTTTCCGCCCCACCTTTTCGTAAAGTAGTAATGAGCAATAAAATATTCATATCAATCGTTTTTTAAGTATTGTTTTTCCCATAATAAAAAAATATACACTCTCCAGAAAAAAATGCTTCCATATTTTGATTGTAGTATTTTGGGATTGTTAAACATTTTTTGAACAATTTCCATATTTAAAAATTCCGAAAGCCTGTTTTTATGGTTTATTAAATGCATTATATTCGATTTCAATCTTCCGTTTACCCAGTTAGTAATAGGGATTGCAAAGCCCTTCTTAGGCCGTTCAAAAAAATCCCTCGGTATATATTCGGCTAAAAGACGCTTTAAAACGGCTTTTTTTATTTTTGTCAATTTTAAAGAGAGCGGAATTCCATAATAACTATTTTCAACTATAGTTTGATCCAAAAGAGGTACTCGAACTTCCAAACCGCAATGCATGGATGCTCGGTCAACCTTTGTTAAAACATCGTCAACCATATAATTCATTAAATCATCTATCATAAATCTATTCTCTGATAGTAATCCGGCAGCAATTGAATTCTTGATATTAGACCTTGAAGGCGAACGGAGAAGCCCTGGGACGACGCTCAATATATTGGTTATATTGCGACGGCACGTTTCAAAATCTTTATAGCCTAATGAAGCCGATTTTAACAAAAAATCAAATCCCATTTTATCTTTTTTTACAAGAAATGAAGCAAATAGTTTTCGTATCCAGTAAGGGATCTTATATAATGCTTGCAATTTTTTATAATGGTCGTACGTAGCATATCCATAGTATTGTTCGTCGCCGCCGTCACCGGACAATGCGACGGTAATGAAATTTCTGGCAAATCTAGAAAGCAACAAAGTAGGAATTGCCGATGAATCTGCAAAAGGCTCATCATAAATTTGTGTCATTTCTTCGCACGCTGCTAGAAAATCGGTTTCATCAATAATTAATTCATGATGATCTGTGTGTAAATATTGTGCGATGCGCCTGGCGTAGCCGCTTTCGTCATAACACGGATCCTTAAATCCAATCGTAAATGTTTTTAATTGGCCGGGCATTTCTTTTGCGGCAATAGCAGTAACAAGCGAAGAATCAATTCCGCCGCTTAAAAAAGTCCCAATGGGAACGTCACTCATCAATTGTGATTTAATTGCTTGGTAAATTGTTTGATGTGTTGCCGAAACAATTTTGCTTTCATTGATATCTCGAGCATATTCCATTGATCTTACTTTTTCAGTATTTATGCTCCAATAAACATGCGGGACACTTTCTTTATTATGGGAGACACGGATCCAGGTTGCTGGGAGTAATCTTTTAATATTATGTGCAATGGTATGCGTTCCGCCTATATATCCTCGATTAAAATAATCATAGAGCGCGTGTTGATTTAGATTAAAGCTATTTTGCAAATAGTGATAAATTGGTTTCAGCTCCGAACCAAAAGCAAACTCTCCATCGTTTTCATAATAATAAAGAGGTTTAATCCCAATTCGATCTCGCGCGATAAAAAGTTCCTGCTCTTTAGAGTCAAAAATTGCAAATGCGAACATGCCGTTCATCAGTTCAAGGCTTTTTTCTTTGTAATATATATATGCATAAAGGAGGATTTCGGTATCGGTATTACTTCTTAATTTAATCCGAAATTGAGAAAGTAATCGATGCTTAATTTCTTTATAATTGTAAATTTCCCCATTAAATATTATCCACCACCGCCCCGTTGCGTCAGACATTGGTTGATTTCCCTGTGGGGACAAATCGATAATGGAAAGTCGCGTATGTCCGAGTCCGACATTTCCGACGTTTTGAGATAATTTACCGTGAGTGAATAAATTAAATGAGGTAAAATCTGGTCCGCGATGGTGGATTTGCTCGCACATGTCTCGAAGCAAATCATAGTTTTTCACTGATGATGAATTGAACCAACCGGTTATACCGCACATAATTTCTATTCTGTTGTGGTTGTAATTAGAGTATATGAGTATATGGGGAAGAAATTTGTTGAGGACAATATCAAGAGATCTCTTTTTTGTTCATTACAATCCAACGGACACAAATTGCCACGGCCTTTTTAAATAAAGAAGCATTTGTCTGATTTAACATAAAATCAAAATCCTGTGCGGTAAAGATCCCGCTATATTTGGTTAAAACTATCGAAAATACTGGCACGGAAAGACATAATAATGAACCGACGATAGGCCCTCCGGACAATATACAAAAAACACCTAGAGGGACAATGCATAAAAAAAGTAAAAAAGGTTTTATCTTTAGGGAAGATAAGCCTGGGGCCTTGAATTTAATTAACAAGAAGCAAGATAGAGAGCCAAATAGAAAGGCTATAAAAGTAGCTATTGCCGCCCCTTGAATTCCAAAATATGGAACTAGGATTAGATCAAAAGCTGTTTTTATTATCGCCACGCCGATATTTGACAATACAAAAAGAGGCACAAGATGCTCAAATGTTGAGGCAACGGGAGTCATCCAATACCCTAAAAATTGAATCGGCAGTGTTGCAATTAAAATTAATAATACAGGGTAGGTGGCTTGATAGGATTTTCCAAGAAATTGCATTAATGGATCAAGAAAAACAATTCCAAAATCTATAAGTATACTTAATACAATGAGCACAATTAAACCACGCTTTACATGCAAAGTAAAATATATTTTTTCTCCAGCAACTTTTGCGTCAATCATTTTTGGTGCGAATAAAGCTACCGTTGGGCTAAACACTGCACCTCCAATAGATACGATCTGATAAGCCCATGTATATATACCAACACTTTTCGTTCCCATATAAGCACGAATGACCCAGGAATCAACCCAATTTACAACATATGCGGCTAAAGCACCAAAAGGAAGAGCCCATGAATAATGGAGAATTCGCCCCAGCATAAATTTGCTTGGCTTAAATTCCCTCCAGGCTTCTTTTGGAAGATATAAAAATGCAATTATCGATGATAGCGCCAATCCTCCAATATAAAAAACAGCTAAGGTTTTCCAGTTTCTATGCACTCCCATTTCTATAGTTACCAAAAGACCGATTAAGAAAATAGATTTATTTACAAGAGAAGTATATCCTGTTGATAAAAAATTACTAGTTGATTGGGCAGCATAAATTGCTATATCGGAAAGAGGAAATAAACATAACCCAAGTAGGAGTAATAGAAACGGGTTGTCTTTCGTTTCAATAAAAGAAGCGCTTCTAAACCGGAATATCCAACACAACACACCTGTAATTATAATTCCGCAAAAAAATAAAATCAGCCGGGAAGCCAAGGCTTCTCCGATATTATTTTTTTGGGACCAATTTTCACGGGCAAATCTCAATAATGCAGCATTTGGCCATGCGATGAAAATCATAACCGCTAAACTAATTAAAGATAGGTAAAGATTGTATTTGCCATATTCTTCTGGTGCTACTGCATGAGTTATTAGTATACTTGTGGAAATGGCTATCATTGCAACTGAAACATTCATTGCAACAAGGAAGGTATATGTCTTTACTGTTCCTTTAAAAAGCATATTTTCTAACGTTTTCCAACCTAACTATGCTTGATTGTCATGAAAAAACCATGCAAGACATATTTACCCGTTTTCACCGAATATCTTGTTAAGAGTTTCATGCATTCCAACCGGAGACCAGAGCTTCAAGGATAATTCCTTCATATTTTTTGAGAGGCGCTCCCATAACTCTCTATTATTTTTTAACTTTAAAATCTGTTGAGACATTCCCTTATAATCACCTGGAGGAACAAACAAAACCGTTTCTTCGTGTTTTAAAAGGCCTGATATCCAATCCATATTATATGCCACAATTGGAATTCCGCAAAATCCAGCTTCACGGAGAGATGTTCCTGTCATAGGAGAGGTAAAGATGCTTTTCGAGTCGGTAAGATATGGAACAATCCGGTCATTTTTTAAATATCCTAAAAAGTCAACCAGTCCAATTACATTTAGCTCCTTGGCAGTTTTTATCAAATTGTCTTTTTCGGGCCCGTCGCCAATAAGAAGCAATTTAAAAGAATCTGGACATTCCCTATTCAATATAGCAAGCATTTTTATTAAATCTATTACCAATTTTTCATGATGTAATCTTCCCACGTAGATTAATTTTATCTGTTCATCAGTTCTTTCTTTTCTTATTTCCTTCTTAAGGGCTTTAAAAAAATCATCGCTAGGGAACGATTCAACAAGTTTATCAGTCACTATTATCTTATTTTTAGCATACTTATAATTTTGAAGCCAATTGACAAATGCCCCAAAGCTGTTGCCGGTGTAAACCCTCCAGGATGAAAGGAAAGATAATTTTATTAGAATACGTTCAACCCAAATTGGTAGAATTCCTGATAAAGAGTTTTTATAATTGCTGTTTTTGTAAATTACCTCTGGCATGCATACGGGCATTAAAAATATTTTTGCACCAAGAATTAACCTTACTAAGCAACTGGTCCACCAGGAAAAGACTTGATCTGCGGTAAGGTAGCTTGTTGGCTTAATGATTTTTGCGAAACGATATAGCCTATAAGGAGATAAAATGTAATCGATTATCCTTTTTCCTGAACCAAGAGATACAAGTGATGTATTGCCTTGAAGTATCGGTTCGCATAAATTGCCCACAAGATAGACGATATAAACTTTATCAAAATATGATTCATAACGTCGTACGTACCAAATGTTGCCTTTGTCAATTGCATATTTACGCCTGAATGGGCCAAAAAAGATTAATGTTTTCATAAACTTTCTTTATTGCGGATAGTTTTATTTATTGCTTCCGGCCAATTTCAAATAAGGATTTTAAATATTTGTGTGCGCGTGGTACTGGTTTTTGTTGCATGGACCATGCAAATCCGCCAGAACTATATTTACAAAAAGAAAAAATTATCTGCAATATATAGTATATTTACCGAACTTTATTATTTCACTAAATGGAATTTCTTTAGCTATTTCTTGTGGTAGATAGGAATCAATAGTCAAGAGATAAATGACATTATATCTTTTATAAATCTCAGAAAATGGTAGCAATAATACTGGAAAAATTGGTTCAAGCAACTTGAAGCCAAATCCATGTGCTCCAAAGAGCACTGTTTTCCGGGTTTTATATGCAATAACATCACAAAATGTAAAAGGCAAACACATTATAACACCCGGTAAAGCATTTTTCAAGTATTCAATGGCCGAATCGAATTCCAAATCCTTGCTTTGCGTATTTCGTTTGCTAGTCTTAAAATAATAGGATATAATAACTGACAGGTTGGCAATAAGGGATACTACAAAAATAAATACAAAAACAGAATAGCTCTTATTAATTTCGAGAATCAAAGTAATCAGAATCGCGGAAGGAAATGCCGCATTGTATAAATATAAATAGCCTCCACCTAAGCATTTTAATACAGGCAAAAAAGTTGTGGCAAGGGCGAAGAGGGTAATACAAAACGTCCATCCCAGAAGCCAATAATCAAAATTCGAAATATGACTATTTTTGCTTATTATTAATAGCAGAAGGCAAAAAAACAATAATACCCATAAACTAGGATTGAACCCCCACAAATAGAACAAATGACGCAGAACGCCTTTTATTCCTTTTTTGTGAAACTTCCCGGGTGTTTCATAACCTGGTTCACCGTAAATAGGTGACTCTTTTATGGGATGAGCCTGAAGTTTCCGCCAATTACGGTTCCAAAAGGTTACAATGTCCCAATGTGCTCTAAGGACGTTAATATAAAAGCCCTTGCTTATTATAAGAGCTATTAGCATGGAAGTTGGAATAAGTGCGAAATAAATCCATTCCTTCAATAAAATCCCTGCGGCAATACATAGGAACCAAAAAATTTGCGTCGTCATTTTATGCGTTAGCAAAATTAAGCCGGAAAGCAGAGAAACGATTGCCCAGAGCCAAAGTGGCCCCGATTTCTGATTAATTATCATGATTAACACAATTAACAAATCCAAAAATAGTGCGCCTAATCCTCGTGGATTAAGCTGCATATTATATGAAATCAACATTGGTGTAAGTCCATAAATGATGCCCGCAATACAAATGATTTGAATGTCTTTATTAAAAATCCACAATAATGTCATCATAAGCATCATTCGTAAAATATCAATCAATATTGCTATAATAAAATTCAATCGATCAAAAATTGGTTTTGGAAGTTTTGAAATTAATAGAGGAAACAATGGCGGATACCATTGCTTTTCGTCAAGTAGATATTCGGAAATGATAGGCGGGAATATTCTATTATTGCGGTAAGTCTCAATATATAAATTCCAAAACCAATGGTCTGCCCCTATATTGGTTCCTGACAGGAGGCGGGGCAAAAGTCTTAAAAAAATGGCGCCGATAATTATAAACGAAAAGTATTGATAAGGAATCATCTGGATCTCATCATCGTAATCCGCTCATTTTGCACCAGTAACATAAAGACATTATTGTTTAGACTATTCGGATGGCGGCGAGTGTTTTTTCATCGCTCCCGTTGTTTTGACAACGTGCTTTCCGAAAAATAATTTTCCATATATTTTGCGTGTGAAATCAAAACATTTGTAAAGAACGGCGCTATTGCTTTTTCGCTTAGTTACTTTTTTACGAGTCATCGACACAAAAAGATTGTTAAGTAAATTGACAAAGAAATGACGATTATGAATATAATCCGTCATTCTGTTAATGCTCACTTCTTGAACAAAGGCAAAGTATTTTTCATCACTTGGACTCATCCATTTGATCCATTCGGACATTTTATAAAACGGTTCCTTAGGGTCGATTTTTCTCCAGTCTTCTGTTGATACAGGGTATTTGAAACCTTCCTGAATTGCCAAGTTCATTAGCTTTGTGGCCGGTAGAGGCATATAGCGAAATGCCACCGCTGTGGATAAATCGGGAAGATTATCCTTAAGCCATAATGCAAAATCAATAGTAGTATAAATTTCTTTTTTCGTTTCAGTTGGTAAGCCTATTATTCCCGACGCCCAAACGGGAATGCCATATTTTTTTATCAAATGAACTTTCTCTTTTGTTTGTTCAACGGTTATGTCTTTTTTGATCATTGATAAAATACGGTCATTTCCAGATTCGTAGCCAAAAAAAATGCCACTAACACCATATTCCTTGAATTTTGAAACCATGGATTCGTTGATCTGATTTATCCTAACGTCAACTGTGTCAACAGTAATATTTTGTTTTGCCAGCATTGTAATGATATCAAATCCACGGTCATTATGAATCATGAAATTGTCATCAGAAAAAAACACGCTGTTAAAGCCATACTTTTCATTGAGGTAGCCAAGATTCCGTGCCACATATTGCGGTGAATGTGATCTGAACGATTTCCCTGTGTAAAGAGGAGTTGAGCAAAAAGTGCAATTATAGGGGCATCCTCGGGAACTGTAAAAATTTATCGGCGTTTTTCCATGAAAATTATTGCGCTTGTAATCATAAATGTTGATTAATTCCCAATTCAATTCGAATTTATCCAAGTCTTTAACTAACGGTCTGTCGGGATTGACCTTTGAATTGTCATGCGTATCTTTATATCCTAGCCCTAATATATTCGAATAACCAGTTCCTGAAAGTAAGGCATTGGAAAATTCTACCGCCGTTTCTTCTCCTTCACCAACGATAACGAAGTCGATATATTTTTCCTTAATACACTCATTGGGAACTGCACTTGGGTGATGTCCTCCCCAAACGATTGGCGAGTCCGGAATTAAAGTTTTTATCATGCGGGATAATTGAGCCGCATAATATGTTGTAACCCCGGTTAAAACAGATAGGCCAATCCAAAGGGGTTGTCGATCCTTAATTTTTTGAATAGTTGTGTTGAATTCGTTGGGCAGAATATGCCATATTTTCACCTTATATCCAAGCTTATCCAATTGGGTCCCAATATATAAAAGCCCCAAAGGTACGTGATTTTTATCCGATGGACCTTGTGATCCTGCGCATATCATAATTAAATCGATATTCGCTTTTTCCAAAGAATCTCCTTTGAATACCTATTTTAAATAGTACCCGCTGAACTGTAATTCGCCGAAAAAAGAACCTTGCCTCGAATCAATGGCTTTATTGTTTGCAAAAAGTGAAATCGCGTATCGAATTATCTAAGATAATCAATTGCGAACCCAGTTTCATTTTCTAATTTTACTCTTCCAATAACTCGAGCAGGTTGGCCATATACAAAGGAACGGCTTGGAATATTCTTATTCACATAAGAAAATGCTCCGATAATGGAATGATTGCCGATTTTAACGCCTCTCGAAATAACCGAATACGGCCCTATATAGCAACAATTACCGATTTCTATAGTTCCCTTTTCATACTTTGTTTTGCCGCCTGTCAGGGCCCATTTCACACTGTCATGAGTATACATTTGGACGCCGGCCGATATACTGCAGTACTTTCCAATTCTTAACGTTCCACCGCTTCCATCCAAAATCGTATTGGGTCCTATCCAGGAATTGGGACCTACTTTAACGTCCCCAAAGACAATCGAACTATCATAAATGGAAACGTTTTTACCAAATCCGAGCTTTTTTGCTTTTTCCCACCGGTCCACCACCATTTCTGAAAACGGAAGCAATCTTTTCCAATCTCTTAGAAACATAGTGGCCTGTGTGTCATACAACCCTTTTAAGTCCTCGAAAAGGTCGGACGAATTTTTAACATTTTTATTCATATTAATTCTTTATTGCTACAACTGTTATCCCCGCTTCTTCAATATGAAGCCTCTCTATGTGTAATCCTGCCAGCTGAACCCATTGTTTTATCTCTTCGGGAGTCTGACGATGACAATTGACAGGACGAAACCAATCGAAATTGATATGATTCATCTCATCCAGGGAGAACTCCGGACGATAGTACATTTTGCAAATATTCCAATACAAGAAACGCTGAAGATCGATTTCACCTTTTTTAATGCCAAGAAATGGGATATCCTCCGGAACATTTATTATTGTTTTCGATTTTCCCATCTCAATTCCGAGTTTCGTCAAAGGCTTAAGGGCTTCCCACGCTTCTTCATCGGATAACCCTTTAATTTTATCCCGGATGAAATCGTCCGTAAATTCCCGGATTTCGGCTTTTTTGGCGTATATATAAAAAAGAAATCTTCCGCCTTTATTGATTTTTCTGGAAAGATACAATACGGCTTTTTCCGTACTGTCCGTATGATGTAAAACGCCTTCGGAGAAAATCATATCCACCGATTGGTCGGGTATTGGCAAGTCCATGAGGTTGCATTGCAGAAATTCACCCGGATATCCGGACTCTTTAAATCTTTGACGCGCCGTTTCAACCGATGCGGAAATATCCACGCCAAGATAATCGTGATTCTTAAGGTGGTCTCCAAAGAAAAGCAATGAGGAAAATCCAGCCCCGCATCCCGCATCAAGGATGATTTTTTGACCGCCTCTGAGCCACTCGGTTAAGGTTCCGGAATTTCCATCGCAATACTTTTGAAACAACCATTGTTTCATGGCGGCACGAGATGCTTCGGATTCATAGGTTTCCCGTTTTGCCCATTTAAAGCTAAAAGCTTCTTTAGTTTGTTCCTGGGCCGAGCTGTATTTTTTTTGAAGTCTTTCAACTACAAGGGGAGTGATGCCAAGTTCTTCAAATGCGGACATGTGTTTAATATATCTCCTATAAAACAAGTTTTTCAGTGCAGTGCATCTAAGGGAATATCCTTAACCATTTAATAAGAAAGTTTTGCACCATTCTTCAAAACAAAGCAATGACCAGATCAATAGCCGATGGTTGATCCGCTTTTCACAATGCTCCATAATAACATTCTCAACAAATTTCGGCTGTAAAAAATCCCTATAAGCCGCCCGTTTATTGAGAAGCGATTTTTTGACATAATCGATATTTTCACCCCTATACCACGATTCATCGGGGGAACTAAAACCTTGCTTTTTTCGATTGATTATTTCCTGAGGAATTAATCCGGATAAAGACTTGCGAAGCACATTTTTTCCGTCATCGAATTCTCGATATCGAACTCGGGCCTTTTGTTCGGTATTTTCATCCAACCGCTTCATCTGTTCCAGATTGCCTAACTTGTGTTTAACCGGGATCTTCATGGCAAAGTCGACTAAGTCGTTATCCAAAAATGGCACACGCTCTTCAAGTGAATTGGCCATCGATAGTTTATCACCGACAATCAGCAGTCCCTGCAAAAAAGTTTTTATCTCAAAATACATGGAATTTTCGATATGATTTTCGGGTGAATTGTATTTGAGCTTATCATTAAACGTAAAAACTCGTTTAAACGTTTGGTAAACGTCTTTGTCTTCAACTGCCGCCCAAGTGTCTTTTGTAAATAGGTCTGATTTTTTATCGTCAACCACCAGCCGCTGCCAAAAATTATAATACTCCTTAAAAAAGGTGTCTTGATCCACGGATTTAAAAATTCGGTAATAACGCCAGGGATATCCACCATAAAGTTCATCACCGCCAGCCCCCGACAAGCAGACTTTAACGAATTTTGAAGCGAGCCGTGAAATATAATAATTGGAGTAGCTCATGCCGACACGCAAGTCCTCCATGTGCCATACAACTTTTGGCAAGGCCCACGATAGATCGCCTGAACCGATAACTTGTTCGTAATGTTCCGTTTTGAAATAGTTGGCCATAAGCTCTGCGTCTTTTCGTTCGTCGTATTCGGCTTCAACACCTTCAACAGTATGTAACATAAATCCGCAGGTAAAGGTTGATAATCGGGGGATCTCGCCGCTTGCTACTGAAACAACGGAGCCGGAATCCATACCGCCCGATAAATAGCTGCCGACAGGCACGTCCGAAATGAGTTGCCGCGTCACGGCCTGTTTAAAAAGCCGTAGCGTTTCTTCCTGAGCGTCCATAAAGGTCATGGATTCATCCGCATGTGAAAAATCGTAATCCCAATAAGTTTCCCGTTTAAATTCGCGGTCGTCCTGGCTGATTGTTCGTATACTTGCGGCGGGGATAAGACCGATGCCTTTAAAAAGAGTGTGATACCGAAATAAATTCTGAAATGTAAAATATTCATTAAGGGCATTATAATCAAGATCTGCGGTGACTTTAGGATGTTTTAAAATCGCTTTTATTTCGGATGCGAACAAAAAAGTTATTCCGTCATACCAATAATATAAAGGTTTAATACCATACCTGTCTCGAACCAGGAAAAGCTTAC
>Ga0182027_10003236_pt1 | contig 26000 bp, 24 predicted proteins | sample 712E1DmetaG_FD_121300 | JGI IMG/M metagenome (GOLD analysis project Ga0182027, IMG submission 121300) | Permafrost microbial communities from Stordalen Mire, Sweden - 712E1D metaG (Illumina Assembly) | ecosystem: Environmental > Terrestrial > Soil > Wetlands > Permafrost | place: Sweden...
GAGCGGGAGCGACGGGCAGACCCTGACCTACAGCCTGCCGGTGAACGGCAGCGTGAGCATGACCTTCACCAGCACCAGCACGCAGGGGAGCGCGGCCATCACCACCTACGCCTGGAAGAGCAATGGCACTGGCATCTGCAACAACTCGTCGACCTGCACCTTCCCGTTCGGCACGCCGAGCAACACGATCACGCTGACTGTGACGGACAGCAATAGCTTGACGTCGACAGCGACCGGCCAGGTGAATATCACGCACTAGACTTGAGTGGCAGCGTCTGTACTTCGACATAAACTAGTCGCAGTTGGGAACATTGGCTTCGGCTCACATGCAATACTGTTAAACTCCGCCTCGCGTTTGGATGGGCTGCCGCAATGAAAAAGCGTCCAGGGCGGCCACAGAAATGGCTTGCCCTGGAGCAGTCTTCAATTGTTGCCCTTCAACATTGGAATGCCGGGACGCTGTTGCGTGTGCGGAAGTTCCAGCCTTCCGTTACTAACCTGCGCCTGGCCCGGTTGAACCGGAAACGGCCGAACGTGGTATGTCCGCCCATTGTCCGTAATCAGCCGCCCGTCCCCCATCACCTGCACGAGTAGGGTTTGGCGGCGCATAATCGATCCGGCCCCGTCGGACACTTCATCGACGAGGTAGACACTACCGGCCTCGTCGATGTTCACTTCACCGTCGACCAAACCGGGAAGCGCGACGGTAATCGGCCTGCCACCGGTCCGCTCCACAATCATGTCGACGAGGTATTGCGGGAATGCATAGAATGCAATGCTCCCCGTATTCAAACGGCGATTCTCGCGCTGATCCCAACGGCGGCTCTTGCAGGCGATATCCCACAATGCCGTCAGCCAGTCCAGCGCGCGCTCCTCCCTTCTTTCCGCCCATTTTCGAACGATGTTGATCAGGTTGCGCAGTTCCTGCCGGGAACGCTCCTCATAGAAGTGAAGTGCGGCCTGGGCCTGATTGCGTTTACGAACCAAACCTCTTCGCTCATTAGCAGCCTCCTTCGAAGCTCTGGCCTTTGGGATCGGGAAGGCGTCCAGCTTCGATTGGGCCTCTGCCACAACATTTTCGTAGGCGTGGCGTTTCTCGGCGAGCAGGCCGATGTTCACGGCGTACACCGTCGAAATCATGCCTGCCTCCTTCAGCATGTCGCGGTCGTAGGTGCCTCCGCAGATGGCGCCGCGGAAGTCCTCGAGCGGTCGCACGTCGGCAAAGAACTCGTGCAGTTCTTTCCGGACGTGGTTGTAGAGTGCGCCGATCCTGTCGGTTGGGGCGGTCGGAACCTGCAAGGGGAGATCGGAGACCCGCCTTACGCGCTTGAGCTTCAGCCACGGAGCGGTGCCAACTTCCTGGCGAATCTTGCCAATCTCCTCCTGATTCGGCTCGACTCCCCATTTGAGTTGGTCGAGTGCCTTCTGCAGTTCGATCGCGCAACGGTTCGCGAGATCGGGCCGGCCTGCCGCCAAGCACGATGTTTTGAGGTCGGTGATAGCGCCGATCGCGTTACCCTTGGCCGAGTACGCGACCTGCGGCAGGTTCCACCACGGGGATTCTTTCTTGTTTTGCTTGTTTTTCGTATTCTCCCCGGATGGTGTGTGCCTGAACCGATCCTCGACGAACAGCGGGAACCGTGTCCCTTCAACCACGCAGATCCAGTCGAAGTCGTAGTCGCCGCCGTTCTTCTTGGCTGTCTCCGAATTCAACGTCAACGTCCCCTCCAAGCGCAGTTGCCGGCTGACGATCTCGGTAACAGCCGCCGGATCCATCGAGCACTCCTGCCTGTCGAGGTGCCGCATCAGCAAATCCAGCGTGGTGGAAGCGTTCAGTGCTTTCACCGGCAGTAGGTCTCCCTTGGTCCGGATCGGATAGCGAACAACCAGCATTCGCTCGGTGCCGAGGCTGGTGATCGCGTGCCATTCCGGGATCCAGTCGGAGCCGCTGTAGATTCTGCCGTCGTGCAGTACCAGGTATCCGTCATCGGCCAGAGCAAACGCCGGCAGCGTGAAACCGCCCGCGGTGCACAGCTTGAACGCCCATCTTGCCAGAGTGCGCTGAAGATGAGAATTGACGAACGGATGTTTGACCCAGTACCCAGTGCTGTCCGCTTTGAGGACAGCCTCCACAACAGTGTGTTCGGATGACGTGTGCTCCGGATCGGTCACCGTCTCATCCGCACGCAAGAGTTCCACTTCCTCGGACATCCCCAGGATGCGGAACAGTTCCGTGAAGTCGTTGCTGGCGATTGCGGTCTTCACTTTCTCGACCGCGGCCATGGCAATCGGCTTGATTTCGGTTTCGATGGAGCTCAGGGGAGCGTGCTCCACGAGCGTGTAGCTCGATGAGAATTGGAGTTCCCGTGAGATCTCCCGAATCCCGATCACCACCCGTCCGGTGGAGAATTGCCCGGTTATGCGACCCGCCGCGTTTGGGGCGGGGCACACATTCTCGGATTTTCTGAACTCAGGCTTGCAGCTTGACTGTGGGATGACGAGATCGACCGACAAAGCATCGGCGACATCGTCCTCCATGATCTTGAAGCTGCCCTTGGCCTGCGTGTTTTCGAAGGACATACGGAACTGGTAGAAATGACGGTCGGCAAGATGAAGACGCTCGAAGTGAGAGCGCCGGATCCAGCCGCGGCAGTCATTCGTACCCAGTTCGTGATCTCTTACCACGACAACGCGGGCATCCGGGATCTCGACACACACCTTGCAGGGCGAGACGAGAATTCCGAAATATGTCATCGCAGCTTCTGGCCAGAATCGGAAGCGCTGCGCGATGGCCTTGGCGTGCGCGGCGTCAACGGCGTAGTACTTGCCACTCTTGGCGGATGCCGAAGCGCCTACGAGACTGTACTCGACGCCGTCGTAAACGATCCGCTTGCCCAGCGTATGCTCGACCATCGCCTGCTGATATTGGTCGAGCTGCTGCTGCGGAATGTCGATCGTGGCGACGCGAATATCAGGATAATCCGCCTTCAGCAGCGTGTTCTCCAATTGGCTGTCGCGATCGATTCTCATCTGCTTCTTCGATACTGCACCGTCTTCGTTGATTTCCAACGCGATGACGCGAAGGACACTGGTTCTGTTCACAATGGACATTTGCGTATCTCCTTTGTTCTTGTCTGTCGAGCTGCAGGCAAGAACGGGAGACCTCGCGGTCCCTCTCTGCCTGTAGCGGGTGGAATGTTTTCGAGGACTTCCCCTGCCCAGGCTCAAGAGAGCCGGGTCCAAATTGTGAATTACCTGGCAGCCGATCACAAGCAATCGCTGCCGTTTACACTGCCGCCGTTCTACTCCAGTACTCGCGGCAGAATTTGCGCAATGCACCCACGAAGGTGCAGAGCCTCTTGTAGTAGACGGTCCCCAATTCCCAACAGGTTTTGAGGAACGCCCACGCCACCGTTGCAGCTAGCACTCTCACGCCGATCTGGAGAATGGCATAACCGTCCAAAGGGGCCGCACCATGGGCGTCTTCCAGAACGATTCGTGCCAGAGCAACTAGCAGGATCGTCAGGGTCAACGTCTGGTGCTTCTTCCAGTTCATCTTCACTCGGTGAAGGAACATCTCTTCTCCTTTACTGTTCTGTGAATGAGCACAGGACAGCAAGGAGGCGCTGGTGTCAGCGAACCCTTGAGTCCCGTGCGAAGGTGGTTACCTAGGCCGGAACTCGGTTGAGTCGCCGAGCCAGCACTTTCCCGGTCATGCTCCGGGTCGCTTCGACAGATTCACTCTGTGCAATGAAGCCAAATGATCATCGAACGAACTTCTATTGCCGGACGACGGGATCCTTCCCAAGCACCGTTACTCCCTTCCGCCTCTCCGCTTTAGCCGTCCATTCCTCGACTGTTACGAAGCCCCGATCGGCCTTGTGCGCGGCGACAAGGGCTTGATGTTCGTCCGGCATTTCCTTACCAAGCTCGGGCGCGCCGTTGCTCGTCGGCTTGGTCAAGAAATATCGAATCGTGCTGACGCCGTCGTTGTCTTTCGATGCCCGCCGGCGCTTTCCGCCGCGGCGATTGCCTGCCTCCTCAGCCGGCTTGCCAATGGAGATGCTGCGCTCCCTAGGGGGTCTAGGCTCCGCCGGCGGCCTCAATTCCGCATCCCGGCGCTCTGCTGCCACTTCCTGCGTTGCTGATGTGATTCCCAATTCCTGTTCCTTTCCATTGGAAGATTTGGCGAATTCGTTACTTCTTCGCATCGTCCATGAGCACACTGGACTGCTCTAACCCGTTGTCCTTTTCGCCCACCATCTGCTGCTCTCCGTATTCGGCGACCAGCAACCCGCTTGGGACTCTTTCGGATCGTTCTGTTTGTAGGAGGCGCACGTTGTACCGTGCCACCAGCCGGTCGGTGAATTCTGCTTTGTGATGGACCCGATGGACCTCCTTGACTCCAAACGCGACGTACGTCCAGGGTTGCCCCTTCACGGGCTCAAGCGAGCGAAGCCTAAACGTGGATGTGATCTCGTCGTCATGAACCTTGGAAACGATATCCTGATCGCGCAATTGGTCCAGCGTCAGGGTGCGCAGGTTATGCGTCATCATGTTTAATGCATCGGCCCAATTCTTCTCCAGTGTCGTCGGTGTGTACGTCAAGTAGTTCTCCAGAAACTTGCGCACCACCGCGCGACCTTCAATGTCTGCGGGTTGCTCGCCCGGCGGCGAAGATGCGGCCAAGGCGGCCATAAACCCGAAGGGCGTCCGCGGTGTCGTCGTGGCGCCGCTCACTACCGACGCCTCACCATTAGCGGCAATTCGGATCACAGTCGGTGGCTGGACACGTACGTAGAAGAGCAGCAGCGCCAGAACAAAGGAGATCAATACGGCCGAAATTCCGAACCACATCATTCGGTTCGCATACGCACGAAGGGCGCCGTCGTGCTCGAAATATCTCATGTAGCCAGTCTTCTCGGGCAGCGAACCGGCCTGTTTTGGTTTCATGGCTTAGACCTCCTGTTCTTCTTTCTGGCTTGACTTGAACGCACTGCTCATCGTCCGGTGCGTTGCTCCCGCCCAGGTTCCGACTGTCCTTCCGACCGCGTACGGGATGCTGTAACGTCCAAAATGCCCTGATCCGCCCTGGGACTGGCGTGGCGCGCCGGATGAGTCATTCGGCGGCCGGTTCTCGCCGGCTACGACGCCAGCGCCGTTACCACTCGCGGTGCTGGCGTCCACCATCGCCGCGCCGCCAGGAGCCGGCGGAGCGTGCCCTGACGCTCCAGCCTCACCACCCAACGCCGCATCATTCCCATCAGGTGGTGGTGAAGGTGAACGGTTCGATCCGCCACTCCCATCGATAGCGCCGCCACCCCCACCGCCAGCTCCGTCGCTCCCGCCCGCGGCGCTCGCCGCTCCGCTCTGCATTCCGGCCCATCCTGCGACCGCTGTCTGCGCGGCGGCGGCTGCAATTCCCACTACGGCTAGCATGGTACTTCCCACGTCCCCAGAAACTACCCGCTTTGCGATAAACGGGATTAGCAGGATCATGATCGACAGCAGGATGCTGGATAGCGAGATGAGCAGCATTTGGCTCGCCCCCTGAAACGCTCCGCCGAAGCTCTGGGACGTGAAGATGCTGTTCAGGCTGTTGGCGCTCATGATGGTAAGCAACTGGCTGATGATTGCGTAGATGATGCCCCACGCATTCCACACCAGCAGGTTCACCATGAAGGTCCTCGCCAGTTGGCCGACGCCAAGCGCTGGGTACAGCGCCAGCACCAATGGCCCGGCAACATATAGAACCGCGCCATACATGCTGTAGAAGAACGAAAAGATGGCGTACGAAATCGGGAAGACCAACACGGCAATCGCCTGAAAAATGAGGCTGAATGTGCCGGCCACTCCGCCGACTACCCAATTCCACCAGGCTCCTTGACCATTGTTTGCGGAAAGATAACCTTGGACCTGGTCGCGGAAGTTCGTCCAGACGTCCGCCGGTGCAATCGCCTGAGCAACATTGGCGAACGCGTTGTTCACGTTCCGGAAGACATTGGGGTACTGGCTGATGAGCAGCCCCATGAAGAGATAACGGACGCCTGCCAGCGCAAGAGTTCGTGCGTCTCCTCCCTTGGCGTATGCCTCGTACACGGCGAATAGCGCGGCCAGGAGAAGGATTCCCTCAGCAATTTGCTGAACGGCCGGCAACACCGTCGAGCCCGTGATCCCGTTGTAGACCTGCTGAAACATGCTCTGGAAATAGAACATCGTGCTACCTCACTTCAACGCGTCCATCGCGTTCTGCCGGATCTGCGCGCCGTTGCTGGCATTGAACTTCAATTGCGCACTGCTGTTCGCCAGCGTGACCGCTCGCAGGCGCATCACGTCTCCAAGAGCGGACTGCGTATATGCGTTCGCACGCACCAGCCACGCCGCGGCCTCTGCCTCAACCATCGGAGCAGTGCCGGGTGCAGCCTGCGCGAGTCCGCTATTGATCTGGTCCGCTGCCTGCATCTCGGTATCGGCGATGGCGTCGATTGCGATGGCTCTCTTCATCGCGGCTTGAGCCGCTGCATCACTCATATCGATCAGGTCTCGGGTCTGCGGCGAGGCGTTCTGGGGAACCGGAACTGTTTGATAGAGCGTCTGGTAATTCGCCGTGACGCCCGACACGTTCAGTGGGTTCCGAGACAGCAAGATCTGTTCGAGTTGCTGCGAGTTGGTCAGGGTGGCGCTGGCGACGTTCACGTGGGACGTCGCCAGAATCTGGGTGTATAGGCCCTGGATCGCGCCAACCAGGCCTTGAGCTCGATTGATGGCAGCCTGGGGATACACGATGTTCGTGAAGAACGCCTGAATGGTGCTCATGAGATTGTTGAGCGTTCCCAATGCGCCATTGATCGTCTGCAGCGCCGGAGCGATCGTGCTGACGATGGCGCTGCCGATGCTATTGATGGCGGCCACAATCGCACCCCAGTCAATTCCGAGTTGCGCTCTGGCCGGCTGAGGTGCGACCAGCGACACGATGAGTATCAGCACTACGAGTTTCGTCCGGTGTGTCCACAGTGTGTGTAACAAATGCCATTTCTGATCCATCGCGCCTCCCTTACTTGAACAACGTTGTCGTGTCTTGGCGGAACTGGGCCGCCATATCTGCCTGGCGCTTGCGGATTGCATTGCTGTGCGCCAGAATCGCCGCCTCTTCCCGCAATTCCGCGGCGAGCATCCTTTGCATCATTGCCTGGTTCTCGACCGCCGCCACCAGACCGGCGCCGGTGAGAAAGGCGGCCGACCCCGGTGCAGTTTGAGCCGCCTCGTCCTCGATCATCTGAGATGCCCGCAGCGTCTGTTGCACAACCTGGTCCGAAGCTTTGAGCGTTTTCAGCGTGCCCACTGCAAAGGCGTCACTCATGTCTACACGCTGCCGGTCACCCGGATCGAGGTCCGTCACCGGGGGAAGTGGCTGAAAGGTCGTGCGGAACGCCTGGTTCAATTGGCCAAAGTCCGCCACCGTCCCATTCCGCATGATCCCCTCCAGCGCAATTGGATTGGACAGTGTCGCACTCTGGACGTTTATGTGGTCGATGGCTGTTATCAGGCCGCGAAACTGGGAGACGAGTTGCGTCACCATAAGCCGCGCCTGATTGATCAGGGCAATTGGGTAGACTACGGTTTGCCACAGGTTGACCAAGGCCCGGAAGAAACCATTGATGCCACTCAAAAGGCCGTTGGCCGTCCCTAGCAGAGATCCGATGGTATTCGTAATGATGCCGACAACCGCTGCGGCCGCTGCGATGACCGCAATCGCGCCAATCTGCGCCTTCGCGGGTGGCGGACCGACGAGCCAAAACGCCAGCGCCATCGCGAGGAATATCGCGATGCTGGACCTCCCCTTGCCGGTCAGAAACGATGAGAAAACGCGTTTGCAGAAGTCCATCGCGGATTCACCTCGCAACAGTGGTTGCACCCATTGCTTTGACTGCGCCGGACAGTTCCTCCGGCAATTCCGGAACATCGGCCAAGCCCGACGGGAATTTCGCCGCGAGCTTTTCATAAACCTGAAGGAGTGGCAGGCCACGGTTGGTTTCCAGGAACCAGGAGCGGTACATCCGTTCCCGCTTGAACGTAGTGCAGATCCAGTACTCAATCGGCGTCGGCACGATGTTGATCGTCTGAGTCGTTTCCGCCTTCTCACCCAGCACGAGAAGAGCCTGCGCCTTCCGCCCCTTTCGCGGTGCGCTGAAGCCGCGCACTTCGTTGAGGGCAGTCTGGTTCAAGTGCAAATATGTGCCGAGCAGTTTCAGATCACCTTGCTGCTGCCCAATAATCTTCGTCGAGACGTTCTTCACGATGCCAGGGCCATGCGGACGTGGCTGGGTCTCCGTCCCGACGAAGTCCTCCAAGGCTTGGCTGATACCCCAAATACTCGCTCCCCGTTTTCTGCCGGTTCGAAACAACTGCTCCACCTGCGGCGCCAAAACAGCCGAGTCCAGGAGCGACCAGCATTCATCAAGAACCGTAATATTCGCCTGCCCGCTTCTGCCCGACGCCCGTTCTGACATCGCGTGCGCGATGATCATGCTCATCGAGCTTTCGAGCTTCGGATCGGAGGTCAAGCCCTCGACATTGAAGAACAGCCAGTTTTCGTCCGTCTGGACAGTTGTGGGCTGGTCGAAAAGTCGGGCATATACTTTGTCTCCCGTCCACTCCCGCAGCTTCACCGCGGCGAGCTGCGCTTCGTCGCGGATTCGCTCCACCTCAGACTCATCCCGCCAGGTTTCCAGTTCCTGCCGTAGATCGTTGAAGGTCGGGATCGGCCTGTCCTCTCGGGTTCTGCAGCGTTGATACGTGGCCACGATGGCATCGGTCAGCAAGTTGTCGAGTATCGCCGTGTCGGCGGCCGGGCTGTTCATGCCGATCATGTGCCGCGTCAGGTTCTTGAGGAATGCCAGTTTGTCGTTGGACGGCACCGTGGATCCGTGAGGCAGGTCCCACGCATTCAGGGTTTCTGCGCCTTCGAGATCCACGTCGATGCACCGGCCTCCCATTAGTTCCACAAGGGGCCGATACGAATTGCCGCGTTCCAGAATCGAGATGAGCGGGTTCAAGCGGGCCATCATCGTCAGGAACATCTGCGCCATGAACGTCTTGCCACCACCAGATTTCGCGGTAATCAGAACATTGGCATCGCTCAAACCGGGGTCAAACGGAGAAAACGGAACGAGCTGGCGGTACGGCGTCTCAAGCAGAATCAGCGGCGAGTGCGGCGTACCCTTCCAAGGGGATTCCACCATCAGCAGATCTGCCGCGTGAAGCGTGAAGCAGTCGTGCTCGCGCTTATTCTCCTCAGCCATTCCCGGCAGCCCATTGATGTAGAGGCGGCGCTTTGCGAGGTCCTCGGGCAGCCCCCGGGCGCCATTCATGCGCATGAGGGCATGAAGAGCCCTTTGGCGCCGGTCCGCCAAGACGCGTTCCTGCTCCTCCAGGTCCCGGCGGCTTTGGATCGGCCTGGAGGTTCTTACAGCGATGACGACGCTCACCTGCGCACTCTTCAGTGAGCTTGAGATCAGGTCTTGGAGGGTCTGCATCAGTTGCCCTTCCGCAACCCGCGCATCCACGTTGACCTTAAACCCGCCCTTGGAATCGCGCTGGGCCGCCGTCATGCGGCGTAACCGTCCCTTGAAAAGCTTGAGCCGGCCCGCCTGATCCGGGATGCTCACCTCGGTATTGATTACCAATGGGAAGTCCAGCCCGAGCAGTTCGCGAAGAATACCAGGGAAGGTCGCATCAGGCAGGTCCTTCAACGACAAGAATGAGTACAGAAGGCCACCGATCTTGATGTAGGTCTCCTGGTCGTCCTCGATGTGCGTGTTGGCTGCCTGTTCCCGCGCGCTTCGGTAATCGATCGTCAGTTCCGGCCGGCGGAATGCGATGTCATCGCCGAAGAGAGGATTCATTGCCCGCTTCAGCTCCAGGAACATCTCCTCATCGGTCAGCCGCTGCACGGTCATGCCCGTCGCGATGAGAGTCTGTTCAACCCCTTTCAGCATGGATTCGAACTCCGCAACCAGGTCTTCGTGCTCCCGGCGCGAACGCTGAATGCACTTCGTGGCTGAAGGGCTCCAGCCGCCGGTCACTTTGCCCAGTTTCTTCCCGACACCGGTCTCAGTAGGCTCGTGATGAATGCGCGGATCCCAATACAAATACGCTTGCAGCCTCGACGTGAGATAGAAGCCTGACTGCTCCTTTTGCTTCCACGCCGCCAGCCGGACGCGATCAAGGCTCTGCACAACTGGATTGTCGGAGCGGAGCTGGTCCCGATAGTGAGCCGGAAGCTCACCTAAGCCCTCGACTACTTCGAAGCGCACCTGCAATCGCATCGATCGCTCCGCCAACGAACGGACCAGCGCCTCAAGAGAATACTTCGTTTGGTTTCGTGTTTCGTCCGAGTGGTAATAGGAGTTGATGCCGCCGAGATCGTAGCCGGCCACCAACGCGCCGTTGGACCGGACGATCAAATTGTCAAGATAATCGCGGACCGGCAGCAGTTCGCAAAGCGCTGGTTGGTGCAGAGTTGCCTCGTGCCGGCGCGTGGTTACAGGCATTCCGTTTGCTCCTCCTTCAGGTACATGACCTTCTGCTGAGAATCCCGTTCGATGCCGCAATAGATCCGCGGCTTGGTGTGCCACTCCAGGAAATCGAACAGGTAACGCCGGGGCTTCCCGTACTTGAAGGCGATCAGCAGCGGAATCACCAGGATGGGAACGATGTATTGCAGAAACACGTTCAGTGGGACACCAGCGATCTCCCTGTGCAGGAACCGTCCGAAGACGTTGGTAAGCGCCGCGATTCCCAGAATCACGAACGCATCCTCGAATTCGAGGTAGAGGAACGTGACGCGCGTGTGCAGGTTTCGATGGACGTGTGTGATATTCAGACCGCTCATTGATACCTCCTGTTACCTGACCTCATGTGCTTTCCTCACGGGATCCCTCCGACGCCGTTCCGGACAAAGAACTCCGCAAGTCGCAGCAAGCCAGATAGGGCCAGAGCCATTCCGGCCGCCGCAAAGTGCCTGAGCCAGGGCAGCCCCTGGTAGATGCGATGGCCGATTCCCCCGTACGCGAGCACTCCCTGTACGATCTGCAAGACGGCGTACACGGGCATGAACACGTTGCAGGTCCAGTTCACCAGGCCGCGTAGCGTAATCCAAATGGCGTCCGGGTTATTCCAGGCCGACTGCGAAGCGAATGTTTCGAGACCACGCAACAGGCCGGAGACCATCAGGCACATCAGACCCGCCCAAGCAATGTACTGGTGGGAATAGCCGCTCGCGTACCGAACGACGGCGAGCGCGAAGAAGAGCCCTGCTACGGTGGGCATGATGACGTTGCCCATCCAATTCGTCAAATTCGTGATTCCGTTCAGAAAGTTCATAGGCTCGCACCGTCACATCATCGAGACGACCAGGCGCCACAGAGCGGACACCGTCAGGAATCCGGCCGCGCAGCAGACCAGCCGCATCGAGGGCTTACCGAATGCAAAGTTCAAAATGGCCCCAATGATCGCCAACCCGGCGGCGACCGGAAGAATGCGGCTTGCCGTGTACGTCCACAGGCCCGCCAGCACGTCCGCCGTGGCAAACTTGGTTCCTGAATTCCAGCCCTGCAGCAATGCCTGAGTGCTTGCAATGGACAAGAGAAACATTGCGCCAAGAATCGAATAGAGCGGGGACCGCCCCTCGGAGATGTCAACCACTCCGCGAAGGACCAGCCACGCGGCCAGCACCGGAGCGAGATAGCCGACCAGAAACTGATTGACGAAATTGGTAACGTCCACCTGGAATACATTCAGGAGCGCCGTCCCCCCGCCGCCGGAGATGGGCACATTCATGCCGAATCCGGAAAACCAACTCAGAATCTGTGGCAACGTGAGCATCACCACAGCCCAGAACATCCACAAGCCGAATCTTCCGTTCTGAAGAACTGAACTTTGATTTCGGAGCGCAAGACCGGCGACCACCAGAGCCACCAGAGCCGCCACCGGCGCCAAGCCGAGTAACAAGCCGATTCCGTCATTGATCAAGTTCATCGCGAACAACCTCGAAAGATGACGGGCGAATGGAGGGACCGCCGCGCCATTCGCCCACAATCGTGATTGCACCCTATGGAACGCCCCCGGCACCCTGCGCGATCCAGAACTCCAGCAACCGGGTCAGACCCGAAACGGCCAGCAGTCCCACAGCCGTCCCCATCCAGCGGAAGTACCCTCGACCGCTCGCATACGAGACGATTCCGCCGACCACCGCGATGCCGGCTCCTACGGGAGCGATGACGTTTCCAACCCAGTTAACGAAATTCAGGAACGCGCCTTCCGGCTGCGCCCCGGTTTGACCCTGGACCGCGACATTGACCTGCGGCGCCGCTCCAAGGTTTTGAGCGAGAGCCACGGCCTGGCACGCCACCAGAAGGCAGACTGCCAGGACCGTGGCTGCTAAACGAACGTGCTTCATCTTCGTGTAAACCTCCATCGGAATTCCGCCCCTCATCGCCGCCGCACCCTCTTGGAATTGCCCAGCCGCAACAGATCGACAACTTCGAGGCTTGAGAGAATGCTAGGGCAAGATGCGCAAAGCTCAAAAAACGAGCCCGAGACGGATGCTCTCGTGCCCAACATGCATTGGCGGCGGGACGCTCGATTCCGGGTCGCCGCGGAATCCGGCGGTCTTCCAGCGGCTAATGGGTGGAGATCCAAGCGGCTCGCCGCGAGCAAGTAGAAGCCGACGCGCGTATGGGTGAGCCTGGGCTGGATGATGGTCTTGTTGAATCTGATATGCGGTTGCTAACGCGTTTCTCAGTACTAATCCATGGCAAGCCGAACTCCCAGCTCCTTCCAAGTCGGCCGTCTTTCGACTAGAGCTTTTCAGGGAGGGCTCTTGGACCGCCGTGGATGGCCAGGAGCTTCACATCAGTTCGCACCCACAACACACAGCGACTTTTCTTACGGGTGCACTATAATAGCTTGTCAGTTTCCCTGACCCGAAAAGCACGCAACCGGCCGCCAGGCATCGTGGCCTTAAGGTAAGACAACATCGATCTCGAGGAAGCAGAAGCCCGGACCGTACGGTATCTTCCGGAACTTAAGCGTCGCGTCCCTTATGGCACTCGTGCCCTGCCAGCGCGACGAGGCCCAAAAGCCCTCATCAAGCATGCCCGCGCCCCACTCGCTCAAGCTTGTGTATGGTTCCGGCCTGAGCCGATACGGCAGAAGGGAAGAGTCAATGTAGGCGGCGATCACTTCGGCGTCATCAGAGTGCGCCTCCTCTTGCAGCATGAGCAGAGAGGGTCCAGAATACCCGACCATACCGCTTTCATCCAACCTGCGAATTACGACCTCCGGCGACGCTGCAAACTGGTCGGCGATTCGACAAATGAATGCTGAGGTCACAGGATCGTTCTCGGCTAGTCGTCTTCTCAGAGCCGCCTCTGGCAAGAGTAGCTGGCGAGCTCCATATTGACAGAGCTCTTCAAGGATCCGAGATCGAGGGTAACCCGCCAGCTTCGCCGGGGGCGAGGACGTCGTGAAAAAGAAGGTATGTGCGAGTTCGTGAGCTAGTGTGAAGCGCTCACGTGGCGCCAAGTCCGGCAACGCCGCGTCGTTGTCCAAAAGGATGCGGTGTGGACTCTCGCGTTTTAGGTCCCGAATGTAGACTACGAAGCCGCCCTCAGCGAAGGCGATCCCGCCGGAGGGTAGCATCGGCCGAAAATCGACGGATTGGACGCGCTGGAGGCGCGCCAACCCGCCAAGGTCAGTTGGGGCCGTTAGCGGTGCCGCTCGTTTTCCTTGACCCAGCAGGTATCGAACCTTCGCGTCTACGAATCGTCTGTCGAGTTTCGCCATCCGTTTGCCTTGGCCCTCTTCACACCTGCTATGTCCCCCATGAAGAGAGCGCCTCCGTTAAGAAATCCGTCACTTCGCTCGCCCTTGTCTGCTGCCCCGTTCTAGCGGCGATCAGGTCGGTCGGAGTAAAGCTCGCGATCTTCTTCATTCTGACGAAGTACGACTGGAACTGCTCGTCGGACAACGAGGCCATGTGGGAGTCGGACCAGTCCGATACTGCCTCAGCCAAGCCGGTAGGCGGCACATAGGGCGTGGACCGGAGGAAGAGAGTGATTCGTGACGCCCGATTGCCATCCTCTATCTTCGGTTGCAGAAACTGCGCAAGTAGAGCTCTGGTTGACTCTTTGGAGACACCGTCATCGAGCAGTTCGCGTATGATTGGGCTACCGCTTTCTTCACCCAGCTCGGCGAGGGCTTCAAGTATTATTCCGGCGCGTTCCGAGGTGTCGGCTTCCCCAATCTGGGTATCCACAGCCTTGGCGTGGTCAGCCAATCGGAGCTCCAGTTCGCGAACTAAGTTCGGATCATTTCGCCAGGGCCGTTGTTCGCGCTTGTGGTTCGGGAGATTCTCTACGATTGCAGCGCCGGCCGCGGTCGCTATCGCCTTGTAATTCTCGATGTATTGGGGCGCAACGTAAACGACGAGCCGCCACATCGACCCGTACATCTCCGAAACGGCCGCCGTCGCCTTCTGGTGCTCGCCGAAGACCTTCGGGTCGATTTCCTTGATGTGGCATAGCTTCCGCACCATCTCACGAGCGTCCTTGGTCGGCCCCGCGACCAAGACGTTAGCGACCTTCCTGGCCGTGCTCCGCTCGGGGCAATGGATAACAACACTTCCCGGCGGCATCGGCGGAACTGCCGTTCGCTCTATCTCCCTCTCGACCCTAAATCTCGTTTCTGCGTCACGAAAGGTTTCGGCGAGCAGTTTGACCGCTATGTCAAATTGTCCGTCCTCGGCGTTCGGCAGCATTCGAAACACGGGGCGGTAATAACGTCGCGCCTTGAGCCGCTGCAGTAGCACCAGGCCGGCTCTGATTTCGGCTTTGGCTGCGGCCAGATCAATCTTCGCCGCTGTCGGAGCGGTTCGGCGCATCACAAGGGTCCGGGCGAGCTCCACAGGAAGCAGATCCGGAATGTCATCGAGCGTCCGCGATCGGTCATCGCCTTCCCAAAACCTCGGCGCGGCAAGGGCTATCCGCGCTGCCTGGATCACGTGGTCGAGGAACGCCGCATCACCGACGTGCCGCAGCCGTTCGGGGAGCAGTTCCGACTTGTTGTTCTCGCCCGAAAGAAGCGGCCTCCAACCGAGCAACTGGAGGGCGGCCCCGAGCATGGCGTCCGCCGCGCACTTAGTCGGATTGAAGATCACGCGCTCGTAGAGGTAGAACCGAACGTTAAGCAGGTTCATTAATTCGCCGAGGACATCCGTCCGCAGCTTATGGGAGAAGAGCCCGATAGCCGTGCGAATGCAGGGACAACCAAAAGGATCGCCCGGAACTCCAGCATCCCTACAGTCATCTCCTTTGCCCCCAGGGTAGGTGACTGCGTTCCAACTGATCAGTGTAAAGTTCTCGGCTATTCGCTCAGCATCGTAGTCCAGCTTGAGATTTGCGAAGTGGGAATCGCGCTTGGCGTAGTCAAGAAGGTCCGCACACACCGTATTGCCTACGATGTCGAGCATGTAAGCATCCCGCTGAGGCGAAAACCGAAAGTCAGCGGTAAAGCTCTTGAAGCCGTAACCGGATAGGATGCCTTCAATCAACTTCTGAAACGGGTAGCCTGCTTGATCTGGAATGTGCTTGCGCTGGGGCTTGTTCTTGTGCAGCAACTCAAGGTGAAGCAAGGCCGTCATTGCGACGTGAAGGTTCGCGAGTAGTGCGGCCACGCGCTCAGTGCTTAACCTCCAAAATGCCCAATTTGGGTGACCTCGATACCGATCTAGAAGGGCGACGGCGAACTTAGCAATTTCCTCCCACGATGAAGGAGGTGCGCCGTCTGGCTCGTCAAGGAATTGCGTGAGTTCAGTCGGGATGCTGAACTTATCGCCCGTTGGTCGCGGCGCGTCCGGGACTCCGGCATCTCGCGCCAGCCAACCTAAGTATTGGCACAGGAGCCGGTAGAACGCATTGGCTTGCCGCTCAGGCTCGTCGTGTTTACTCACCACGAGGTTGATTTCGTCTTCGACTGTATGGCCGAATGGGGCGTGTGTCAGGTCGTGCAGGAGACCAATCAACCTAACAACGGACTTCTGACGACAGACTCGCTTGCTTAGCTCCTTAGCAGAAATCTCAGTAGACGGCTGACCGTACTCAATCAGGCGCTCTGGCTCTTTATCTAGATTGCGCGCTATCGCGCTTGCAATCCTGTCAGCCTGCTCAAGGACGCCTATCACGTGGTGCAGCCGCGAGTGCGATGCGTCGATGAAGATACGATCAGTCAGGCCGAGCTGATGAAGCTCGTAGAGACGCTGCATCGCCGGCGTGTTGAGAAGGTCGAGTTCCTCGTGAGAAACCCTTTGATCGCCGTAAAGGATCGTCCTTACACGTTTGGGCTTGCTCAAGGGAAGCCTCCAGGGTACGAGCTCTCGCGAATCCGCGAGCTATACCGAGACTATTCTAGCCCCTTTGTGCAGAAACGTACAGCCGCAGCCGACGGTAGGTGGGCATCACATGGGGAAAGCACCATTCCAGTGACCGTGTCCGGGTGGAACAGGAACTTGTTCGTTGAGTTGAACCAGTGGAGAACGGGGAGCAACGCGACAAAGTAGAGCAGCCCGCGGTATGTCCCTCGCATCCGGGCATCCCAGGTCAGCAGGAGGAGGCCACTCCCGACTGTAAACCAGGCCAGCCACGGACTGATACGGAACGCAAAAACTCCAAGGACGAGCAGAATTATTCCGACGGTGAGGTGTTCGCGCGAAAGGTGCCTGACGCGACGCCCCAAGCGCGATGAGAACGAATCGGCAATCCGAGAATCGTACCTCGGCTGCACCGGCCCCTCCCTTGCGCCCAATCTACCGCAGATTGGGCGCGAGTCGGGAGGATGGTCGGTGTTATGAATCACACTCTCAGTCTGAAGGTTTACTGCTGTTGGGGTGGTCCTGTGGGGCCGGCCGTTTGCGTGACCGGCAACCCTTGATACATCCGATTGATCTCCGTCTTCAGCTCGATCAATTCGCGGATTTCCTCCGCAGATGGTAGCGGCGACGCCCCATCCGCTGCGATCTGCGTTGTGCCGCGGCCTCCTGTCGGAACCGTTCTGGCCGGCGACTTCTCCCCGCTCCCCTCCAGCAGAACAATGAAAAGCCTCGTGTTTCCTGGTACGGAAACCACGACGTTCTCGTTGGTGACAAGACCCTGCACCTCTTGCTCCCCGGCTAGCCCGGCATTCGATGCGATGCGTTCGCGCAGCAGGACGCTGTTGTCGAGTTGGCCGCTGACGCCTCCAAAACCACCTGGTCCGCCGACCAAATAGGCCGCCATGGTTCCGATCCCCGTCATGGAACGTACGAGGATCCGTTTCACCGTGTTGCCGCCCGAGACGGAACCCTTTAGCGGACCGTAGGCGAGGCTCATTGATCCCGCGTCAATTTTCTCTGTAGTTCCATCCGGCATTTGGAGCGTGTGGAAGTGGATCCCGACGTTACCGTTCCTGTTCGCCTGTTGGAGTTCCCCAAAGGCCTTCGTCCCCGCCGGGATAATGATCTCGCCGCCGCTCTCATAGTTGTATTCAATGGCGGCAACCACAGGCGCCTTGACTGCCGTGCTGATGGCGGATTGCAGCCGTGCCACCAGCCGGCTGCCATTTGGAAGCATCGCGGTCACTTTTCGTTCCAAAAGCGTTGGCTCGGCCGCCATGGACGCCGGCCGAATCGAGCTTGTGACGCCAGTATTGTTGCTAACGAAAATCAGCGAGGATTTCTTAAGGGCATCCGCTTCGTTATGTGCCGGTGCAGTCGGCGGCGCCAATGCCGGGGCGCTTGCGACCACTGCCGGAGGCTGCGGAACCGGGTAACCAGCCCTCGCTTGGCGATACGCTTCCAGAGCCGGATCCATGGGCGGGACACTGGCGAGCGTATCTCCAGGTTTCGCCTGAGGCCGTATACGCAGCCTCCCGGTGGCCTTTACGTCGTCCGCGCTGAGTTGATCGTTGCTGACATCCTGCCCGCTCACATCCGCATTCAGCAGCGGTGTCACAGACCCTCGGTGTTCTGCGGCTCCCGTCGTCATCTCCGGCCTGCCGAGACTCGGTTTCGTTCTATTGGCGGCCCGGTCCTTCACACCGCTCGAACTTGAGAACATGCCCAAAAACACGAAGATCATGATGATTGCCGCGATGGCAAGAACCAAAAGACCTTTGCTTCGGTCTGCGCTCTTTGCGGTTCTGTTCTGCTTCTCCGGTTGGTCCCTTTTGCGACCGTCCCGGGCACGCGCATATGCTTCGCGAAGCGTGCTGAAGGGTGTTCTCCTATCTTCTGGTTCCGCCGCCTCGGGTTGCTCGGCTGCGCCGGCGCTGATAAGTTGCGTTGTGTCCGATTCGACGCCGTCGGGTAGTCCCTCGGACTTGTTCAATCCCGGTGTCATTCTATTCGGTTCCTTTCTCTCGAAGACTGCTGATTCCAAAACCGATTGGCGCTAAAGCCGGTCGGTCGACAGCCCCGGAATCGGCCATTTGAAGCAGCAGGGTTTCGTTCGACTGCTTGAAACTCGGTCGCTGGAAGATCAAGACGCCGTCGGCGCGGTCTCCGGGGCCGATTCGCCGCTGGCTGATGCGGAAATCTTCCACGGGCAACTGCTCGGAATTGGACCAGACGAAGTGGTGCCTGATCGTCCCCTTCTTCACGTTTCCCCCGAGTTGCACTTGCGGCGGCATCAGCTCGACCGCGTGGTCCTGCACGTTCACCACGGAAAACAGCACCACCACTTCCTTCCCCTGATCGATCACCTCGCTGACGCCGGCCTTCAGAATCTGTTTGCCCGGAGGGGTGGTCCCCGGTTTCTCGCCGTAGAGAACGGGCAGCGGCGCCTTTCGTTGTCGATCGAGCAAGGCATCGAGGCCTAGTCCCGCGTCGGCATTCGGCGCTATCGGCCGAGCGTCGGCCGGCGATGCGCTGTCCGGCGAGGTTTCAATCTTGCCGGAGTTGAAGGAAGCACGCTCGACGGTCGGCGGGGTGGCCCCTGTCGAGGTGCCCATCCTGGGCGGAGCTCCTGGCGAGCGGAGTCCCGGCGGTTCCGTGATCTGGTCAGGCGTTGGCAAAGCGACAGTCTGAGCAATCGCCGTAGACGGTGCACTCGGCTCGATGACAAATCTCCCGGTCGGGCGGTATCGCATCATGAAATCGACATTTGGTTGGGTCCCTGTCGACTCGCCCGGGCTGATCAACAGCACGTTGGCCTGATATCCATGGACAGTCGAAATGAGGAGGTTCGTCTGCGCCGCCTTGGTCGTCGTGGGCTTAACGAAAACGATCTGCGGCTCCCGCTCGGAGTGCTCGGCCGTAAATGAATCCGGATCGCCGAGTACGACGGAATTGACCGTGTCTGGCATTCGGATTGCCGTCGCGAAGCGTGGCGCCAAGTATACGGTTGCGACCTGGCCTTCCTGTATGGCTCGACCCACCATTTGCGGGCGAACCACCGGACTTTGAGCGCTGGAAATCAAACACGCACAGACGCCGCCGATCACAGCTTTCAGACTATTCATGGTTGTTCTACCCCTCTGGTTGAGTTTCGAACGGCGGTCCTCCCGACCATTTGCCGTTTTAGAAAGAACCCTTGGACCTGCCGCACGTAGCGATAGATGTCCGCATCAGCGCAGCCGAGCCCTTGCTTCTTGATTCGCTGATCGCCAGCATAGTAGGCGGCCGCCACAAGCCGGAGCTCTCCGTCGAATAGACGAATCAGATACGCAAGGTATGCAACCCCTCCCCGAATGTTCTCTTCGATCCGAAAACGGTTGGTCACGCCGAAAGTAAACGCGGTCGGCGCCGTGAGTTGCATGAGCCCTGCTGCGCCCTTCGCGGAAACTACGTATGGTTGCCAAGCCGACTCGACGTCAATTACAGCTTGCACGAATTCCAGGGGCACGCCGTAGGCCCGCGCGTAGTAGTCGGCCCAGCACATCTCGATATCAAGCAGTACGGGCGCTGGCGTCGCCGCACAGGCAGGCTGAATGCCACGGGCGGCGCAGCATAGCAACGAGAATAAAATCGCGGCCTTCACGTTCCGACTCCCACCAGGTCCGCGCCATTGAGTCTTGCGGCGTGGGATTTCGCATTCAGTACGAGAGAGGCGAACCCATCCTGAAGCGTCAATCGCTTCCGGTCTTCCTTGGTCTTTGCCAGGAAGGGCAGGAGAAGATCCCGCATGCCTGCATCAAGTTCGCTGATGCCCATGATGTGGAGCACCTGCTCGAGTTCCAAAATCTCCGCAATTGACGGAGGCTTTTCCATCCTGTAAGCCCGAAGCGCATACGACAGGCCAGCGATTTGTCGCTGCAGTGTGGCGCTCCCCGTCCTGCTCCGTGTTTTCAAAATCTCTGCCTCCCGTTCGACGGTGGGGAATTCCGCACGGAAATAGGCGCACCGGCGCCGCAGTGGGTCGCCAATTCGCCGGACTTCATTCGAGGTGAGGATGACAAACGGGATTGTCTTGTGCGGCACCGTCCCGAGGCGCGGGATCGAGAGTTGCCAGTCCGAGAGGACTTCGAGGAGCATCGACTCGAACTCCTCGTCCACCTTGTCTACTTCGTCAATCAGCAGGACGCACGGTTTCGGCGTATGCTGCAGCGCTCGCATGATTGGGCCTTGAACGAAGAAGTCCATGGTGCAGAGCCGGCCCCGAATGAACTCCCAATCCGTACCGAGCTGGTCCGATTGCGTCTCGAGGAAGAGCTTCTGTAGGGCTGTATCGAACTTTCCGATGGCCTTTTCTTCGTCGATCCCCGGATAGCACTGGAGTCGTTCCACCACCGTGTCAAGGGCAGATGCCAGGGCTTTCGCAAGTTCCGTCTTGCCGCATCCGGGCGGACCTTCAATCAGGACCGGCTTCTTCAGCTCTCCCGACACGTACACCTGGGAAAGCGTGACTTCATCAGCGATATACCTGGCATCCAGGAATCTCTGTCGGAGATCATCAATCGACGGAAACACTCTGGCTTGTATCCTCAGCCAGGATTCTAAGGCAAGACCCGATTGCCACCGAAAAACCCACCGGCTGCGCTTTGGGGGAAACACCAATAGCCGTGGCGGACCCCGCGACGTGTCGGTAGGGGTGGATATCCGTAAAGACATTGTGATCAGCATTCCAGGTGGCGGCCAGATTTCGGCATCAAGGTCCAAATGTGTGAAAATTGGATGTTGCGTTATTTCAGAACCTGAGTGAGGTAACCATGGCTCATGAAGTTCGTGCCAGGATCGACACCAAGGTAGTAGCCTCTAAAGACCTCGAAATCGTGGTCAGAACCAGCGCCGGGAAGTTGGGCACGTTGCTCATTAGTAAGGGCAACGTTGAGTGGCTGCCGAAGGGGAATTCCATCAATAAGAAGCGTCTGTCATGGACGAAGTTTGCGGCGCTCCTCGAAGCGCAGGGCAAAACTGCAAGAATCAAGCCCTGATCCGGAGTAAAGAGCGGGATTCTAGAGTAGAGTGGGTTTCAGCCTTCGAATGTTCGTTCGGATGCTTTTCCGGCTTAGGCAAGAGCTGTGTTTACCAATGAGCGGCCCGTGCGAATCTATCTGGGGGTGGCAAGCGATTGGTGCCCCTGCCACGACCGGTTAACATCGTATTGTGAGCATACGTTGGAGAGTCGGCAAACAGAACTTCAGGAGCAGGAAATGGGATGAGTCCCAGGTGCTTCTGGACACTCAGCTCCGGCTCGTCAGACAGGTCCCGGACAGGTACATGATCATCAGTAGCCGGAATGCCAACCGGTATGTACAGCTCGTCTCGCTGAAGGGAGGCGGCGTTATCGGGGAGGTGGTCGGCAACCGTTTCTTGAGAGCCGCGGATCAACTCAGGCCGGCGGCTTGCCGTGCGCTTTGCGGGATGGGATGGATGCTCCCTCATGCCTCGGGATGGGGTAACGGTAACTTCTGGCGACGCTGGGCTGATGCTACTCGAACTGAGGAAATCGCCACGATTGCGGTCCGTAGCCTTCGGGACGTTCTTGAGGTAGCTTCACCTGCCATCCTGGAGATCGCAACCGGCGAATTCGCAGCGCCGCTCACGAGGGTTTCTTCCGGATTAGGGGCCCACCTCGATTTGCGCCGCGGGCAACGAATTCGCAACGAAGAAAACGGCAGGGCGTATCTGGTCGGCGACCGGGTCGGCCAGGGTGGCTTCGGGGTGGTATATCGGGCAGAACAGGCTTCAGGCGACCCATTAGAGAACAAAGAGTTGTGCCTGAAGGTTTGTGGGGACGTCTTGTCGTGGCATTGTGAGGCTTACTTCGGACACTTGTTGCAAGGAGAATCTCGCGTCGTCAAGGTGTTCGATTCGTTCGCTTGGATTCCGGGCGCCAAAGACGCCCACCCCCGCTACTGCCTAATCACCGAGTTCGCGGAGCACGGAAACCTGGCGAAATACTTTCAGAATCACCCGGCTTTCGGCGAGCGCAAGGCGAGAATCGAGATGATCGCATTCTTGAGAACTCTTAAACAACTCCACGCAGCCGGAGTGGTTCATCGGGACCTGACTCCCAAGAACGTGCTGGTCGTCTCCGGTGGCTCTATAAAGATCGCCGATTTCGGAATCGCCGCGCAGGGTCTCAAGCATCGGGGCGTCAGGGTCGATGCATTCAACCCGGAATTCGCCCCACCCATTTTCGAAAGATGGGTGGCCGCGGATGACGTGTTCCAGTGCGGGCAGGTATACGCGTTTCTGCTGGCAGGTCGGGCCGACGCCTTGTTGAACACCCAAGACGTCCGAAGACTTGAGTGCAGTTCCGACGCGAAAGCGGTGATCCAGCGTTGTATAGGCGCCCGAAGGAAGCGCTATGAAAGTGCCGCGGAGATGCTCCGCGCACTGGAATCACTTGGGGAGAAGCCTCCTGGACCAAGAATCGTGCGATCGCTCGTCGGCAAACAGGTCGTTTTTACTGGACGAATGCGCGTTGTCCGCGCACAAGCCCGGCGAGCATTGAAGAAGGCTGGCGGCATCCCGCAGGCGAAGGTGGGGCATCAGACAGATATCCTTGTCAAAGGTGGACTATCCTCGCCGCATTACAAAGCGGTTGAGATGGGCCAGAAACTCCTCGACGTGCAACGCGAACGAGAGGCAGGGCATGAGGTCGTAGAACTGGCGGAGGCTAGGTTCTGGCGGCTCTGCGGAGAATGACCCCGCCGTTTAAGCAATATCCGGGTCGTGGCAATCGAGTTTCATTGGCTTCTCCATTGACGCTATCACGATTGCCCAAAGTTCCGATCGGGGAAGTGGACGCGGACTATTCGTGAAGCGCAGGGGCGCCTGGATTCTTGGATGTCAATTCGTGGCATGTCGTTCGGTATCCTCCTGTCCGACCGCTCTGCTGCTCATATCGGCCGACACCAAAGGTCACGAATAACCGTTGGGCCGGAAAATGTCTATATTCTATAGGTCCACGAGGTGGGCCGAGATTCTCGGAATTTCCAAGGTGGCCTTTCCGGACGCGGTGGCCCGTCCGGTATTCGAAGGAGAGGTGGCGAGGAAAACGCGCAGGCGAGCAAACTCTGTCAGACCCGCTAACGGCTGCAAGGCGGGCTGCAGCCCTTCTCCCAAGTCACGATCCGCAAGACATTGCGCATAACCCCAACATCCCGTCAGCCTTTCATGTGCGTATCCCAGAGCCAGGTAGACGCCAATACGCTGCGACACTCTTTTGGAGAGTTGCGTGGTCTGCCCTACTATTGCTCTACGGTGGGTTCACTCCCATCAGTGGGCGAGATTCTATGAGATCAGAAATTTTGCGCCAGATCGTCGAGACCATCGAAACCGACGTCCAGTCGCGGCCTTCAGCGGTTGAGTTTGAGATGGCCTATCAGTCGCGCGTCGCGATTGACCGAATCAGGTTCGCGATCAAACACACCGAACAGTTTTCCAAACCTTGCATTCACATGCGCGAGGCCAGCCTACAGTTGCTGGACGCCCTGGAACGCCTGGAGTCTCTGGATCGGCGCTTTCAAATTCGATCTCGACTCGGGACGGACCGAAACGAAAACGTGGCAGACCCAACGGGATGACCCAATATGCTCCCAGCCTATCAGGATCTAAGGATGCCAGTGCAGGACGCTCAGAACTTCGGCGAACCAAGCATGCCTTCCCAGCATGCCGGAAATACTTCGGTCGCGGCCAAAAATGCATCCGAAAGCGCCCACCGGATGACTCACGAGGAACTGCTTGGGGCGAAGGAGGTGGCGCATTGGCTCGGTGTAAGCCGGGCTTGGGTTTTCGAGCACTCGAATGGCCGACGTCGGCCTTTCTTGCCGTCCGTGAAGCTCGGGAAATCGGTTAGATATCGGCCAGCAGACGTTAATGCATTTATCATCGAGTGCGAACGCTTCAGCCGCAAAGGGGCCGCTTAGGACATGGTGGAGCGTCGGACCGAACCGTCTTCAGATTTGCGGGGAATTGGCTCCAGGATGACGCGCACAAAGTACCAACGTGGAAGCCTAAAGAGAATCGGCAACGGGCAATACGAGGCGCGTTGGCGCCGATACGTTACGACGCCGAACGGTGAGAAAGCTACTCCGCGGAAGAAGATCTTAACCAAAGAACTGGCTGCTAAGCACCGGATCGCGCAGGAGTATCCCGGCCCGCTCACCAAGTCGGACGCGCGCCGCCTTTTGGACATTCTGATTGCGGAGGACACGGGCAAGTATGTCGCGCCCAACTTGGCGGCTACATTCGAGCAGGTTGCCAGGCAGTATATCGAGGTTAAAGAACCGAGGTGGGGAGCACACGCGGAGGCCACGACAAATAGTGTCATCCAAAAGCACCTGATCGGAAGCCTCGGCCATCGGCGCGTGGGCGAACTAACGGTCGTGGAGATCCAGATGTTTATAAACGGCTTGGTACTGAGCGGAGCGAGCCACTCTCTCCTTCAGAAAGCTGTGACCCATTTGCGCGCCATTCTCGACCAAGCGGAAGAATTGGGTATCATCAAGCGCAACCCGATGCGGAGTCGCACGGTCCGAATCGAGTACAAATCTCGCAAATGGAAATCTGAACGCTATTTGAGCTTGGCGGAATGTCGGGCACTCCTCTCCGGGCTGGTCGGGCGCGACCACCTCATCATCCGGATGTTCATTCAACTCGGACTGCGCCCGGAGGAGCTTTTCGCACTCCGGCGGAACGACGTCGGCAGAGACTTCCTACGAATCGACGAGGCGTTCACCAAGGGTCGGATCAAGGAAACGAAGACAAAAGAATCGGCCGCCAACGTATACGTGCCGCCAGATCTGATGGCGGAACTCGGCGCCTGGATGGAATGCACCGCCGGTAACGGGGAGGACTGGCTGTTCCCCGCTTCGCGGCGGCGGGGATCCGCTGGTTTGTCTCCGATCAGCCAAAACAACTATCGAAACCGGATTCTCAAGCCGACAGCAGAAAAGGCAGGCATCCTGAACCTCGACCTTCTCACACTGCGCCGGACGTGCGCGACGCACTTTGGGCAGAAAGCAAACACCAAGGATACTCAAGTGCAAATGCGCCATGCCGATCCGTTGACGACTTTGACGTACTATCAGCAGAGCATCCCAGAGTCCGTGAAGAGAGCCGCCGTGGAACTGGAAGCAGAAATCCTGAAAAAGGAAACGAGTGAGCAAGGCGATGAAAACACACGCAGACGTTGCCCATAGCCAAGCTCGTTAGCCGCCCAAGTCAATTCCCCTCTGCAGGACGCCTTCTCCGCTCGCGTGACGGGCTTGTTCGCTACGGAAAAGCAGTTGACGAGCGCGGGCAGAACCGCTACACGACAACTCAGCTCCCGTTGTTGTTGTGTACCCGTTGTGTACTCGCCTATTGCCTGTCCACTGATAAGTCCTTTGGAATGTGGTACGCCCGAGTGGATTCGAACCACCGACCTTTTGCTCCGGAGGCAAACGCTCTATCCAACTGAGCTACGGGCGCACGATGACTGGCTTCTTCATTGTAGATCCCGCGGCATCTCCGTTCA
>Ga0182027_10003237_pt1 | contig 25998 bp, 23 predicted proteins | sample 712E1DmetaG_FD_121300 | JGI IMG/M metagenome (GOLD analysis project Ga0182027, IMG submission 121300) | Permafrost microbial communities from Stordalen Mire, Sweden - 712E1D metaG (Illumina Assembly) | ecosystem: Environmental > Terrestrial > Soil > Wetlands > Permafrost | place: Sweden...
CTCGCGCCCCACTGCGTCGGCTGCCTTGCGTTGAAAGCAAGTTCTGAAACCTGCCCGCTCGAACAGGAGTTGAACCGATTCTGGCGGTGGTTCCCAGTAAAACCGCCCCCTCGAATCTCGCCCGGTATCCGGGTCGGTTTGGTGACCCTTCGAGATTGAAACGATGATCCGTCCGCCGGGCTCAAGGACTTCACGCAGCGAGTAGACCGCCTCGAACCAAGAGTCGGAAGGCAGGTGCATAAGTACCGCACAGCAGAGCATGCCTCCATAGACACGGGGCACGTCCGCGAGCGGAAGGGCGGAGCACTCAATCCTCCCTCTCAGCATGGGGTATTCCGCTTCGGCTACCTGAATCAGGCTGCGCGAGGGTTCCACGCCGGAGACCTCGAAGCCAGCTGCTTGGAGCGCCGCCATGTCGCGCCCGCTGCCAGCTCCCACATCGAGTACGCGGCACCCCGGCTTAAACCATTCCAAGCAGAGGCTAACAACCGGAGATGGGATACTGCGGTAGTTGATCGCCATCTCGCGGGCGTCGCGGTCGTACGCCGCTACCGTCAGGCTATCCATGGCAGCCGAGTATTCCTCCTTCTGTTTCAGGCTGCAAGCTTCTGAACCTCGAACCGGCGCTCGCGGCTAAAATGACGCATCACCCCGGAACGGAGATCTATTCATTGGCTGAAAAAGCCCAGATCTCCTCATAAATCCTCTGGTAGAGCCCGGGTAGAGCGCCTGCCGGAGCACGACGTCGGCCTTCTTGAAGGCGGTATGGGAACGGAACGGTAGTCTGCAGTCAGCAGCCCAGCGGGTGAAGTTGGGGTTGTTCTGGTAGGTCAGTTCGCAGAGCGACCGAGCTAGGAGATTCTCTTTCTGGTACCCTTTTAAGCTGAGCACCCATTGAGGGTGCTCGTGGATTCACTTCAGATTATGCGGAAGCTCAAACCATTCAGTCTCACTGAGTGGGATGCCATCTTCGCGGCGTGCGAAGTATCCGGGATACATCGCACCGTCGTTTTTAAATGCTTTGTGCAATTGTGCCATTGTCCGTGGTTTTCCATCAGTGAATAGGGACTGACCGTTTTGGTTCAGTACTTCATAGCGTGGTGTTCTTGTTTTCATATGCTTGAGCGTTGTATGCTCATAGGTTTATGCTGCTGTTGGTGCGTTTTGGTTGCTGTTTGCGACGGCTCCTTTCGCGATCCATTCACGTGCCTTGTCTGTCGCGACGCCCTTGCTCCCATTTTTCGGCCGGCGGTCGGGGGGAGCGGGCCTCTGGATTGTCCTTTTTTCAGGTGTGGTTCGTCCTTTTCATGTGCGACGAGGAGTACAACTACGCTGCGGCGCTGTCGGAGGCAGCGGCCCGAGCCACTTCGCCCCCGTCGCCTGGAGGTGGCGGAGTCTTGCCTGGGGCTGGACACGCTCCGCTGTCCGGCGGTCGCCAGCGGTGGCGATTCCAATACCCGGTGTTGGGTCTGGCGATTCCCAGTGCCTTACATCGCAAAAAAAGCCCTGGGAGGCTGCAGCCAAATTTGCGCGCCAGAGCGCTCATCGGCATTTTCCAGATTAGTTCGGCGATCTCCTCCTTAGGGACGTTTTTGACGTGACCATAGGGGGCCCGCTCTGGTCTGAAATCGACCGCCGAAGGCGCGATGCCGTAAAACTCGGTGGCATCCTCGCGGGCCGCAATGCCGATGTAGTGGGTGACGGACATTCCCGACCCCACATGGGTGAGCAGCGCCGCCGTTGCCTCCGCACCGTACAACGCGCAGTAGTACGAGGCCGCCGTGTGCCTGGTCCCGTCTTGGATCCAGTAGGGCGAACGGCCCTTGCTGGTGTCGCGCGAGCCCGTTTCGAGACGGGCGAGCTCCCGCTGTAAGCGCAGGCGCAAATTGAGCCAAGGGGCAGGCTTGAACGGAAAGGCGCGCAGCCAGATCCACAGCGTCTCGGGCAGACCCGGCAGCAGCTGCCCGTCGGGCCGTGTGAATTCGCCCCGCAGTATGTGCGGCCGCTTGTCCTTGGACAAATGCGCCGGGATCGTGATTTCCCTACGTGCGACGTCGACGCACCGCGCCGGCAGCCGGCCCAGGAGCTCCGGCCGGATTCCGGCAAAGAGCGCGAGCGCCAGCAGGCCGCGCTCGCGGCCCGGAGTCGCCGCGAATAGTGCGCGGACCACCTCGACCGAAAAGAAGCGAATCTCCTTCGCCTCGTATCTGTACCTGAGCTCGATGAGCGGGTCCCGGACGCCACCAGCCCTCAAAGCAGCTTTGAAATAGGTCAAGTAAGAGCGTTTCGAATTGCGTGTCGCCTGCCCGGGCTTCCGCCGGTTGTTGTTCATCCCGTCCAGGAAGCTCTTAACCTCCGTGGTCGTGATTTTATCAACTGGCCGATTCCCAAAGACTTTGTCGAAAATGGCGTATGCGGTTTTGTAGTTGCCGAGCGTAACCGGCCGGACCCCGCCCCCTTCGGTTGCCGCGCGCTCAACCACCCTGGCGGCGGCCTCGCGGAAGGTAATACTTGGCAGAGTCGAGACCGCCCCGATCCCGGCCAAAATGACAGCGAACGGATCGTGCCCAGCGCTCTGCAGCAGGGCACAAATTGCCGTCACCTTGGTCGGGTCGACCGGCTTAGCAGCGGGGGCACCGTTTGCTCCATTTATTGAATTATCGCCTATTTGCATATGTTCCTCCTGGTTAGATATTGTTTTTTTGTTGTGGAATCTGTCGTCTTTCGCTGGTTCTCGTGGGCCGCCTCTGCTTGTCGTCTGCAAGAATGAGGAATCTCGCTCGTGATCCCTCCGCTAAAAGGGCACAGAAACCGTTACCGCCAGATTGTCGTTTCCCCGAATCAGCGTCTGCACCGCACGCCAGTCCGTCGGTGGCCCAGCAGCACGCAGTCGCATCCAGACCATCACACAATCCGACGCATCGTTCGCGTTATTCAACTCCTTCAATGCCGCCACCAACATCTGCGCATAACTCCCAAAATCAGCTCCATGGTCAGCGCAACAGGGATTGGCGTTGTTAAAGGCCCACGAATAAATGATCCATTTCACCTCGTCGTCGGCATGCCGTTCAGCGGTCTCTTTGGCCCTCTCTCTGAGGTCCGACCAACTCAAGTCCAGCCACGTCAACGGTAGGTCGGCAGAGGAGCGCACAAAGCTGCGATAGTCCGACATCGCGATACCTGGCGGGAGCTTCCGTTCGACCAGTTCAAGCAATTTCTCGGTGTAGGCATGATCCGCGATCCCCTGGGCAATGCGTATTGCCTGTTTGCTCGCTGCGTTGCGCAATCCCTCATCTGGATGTGACAGCAGCGCAGCAGTGTTTTTTGGAAGCCAATCGCAGTTAGCGCTCCTCTTGGTCAAGGAACGGCCGGTGGAAGCCACCGACGGTCCGATGCAGCCTGATTGTATTGTTTTCATGAGATATTTTTTGTTTCCGCGCTAGCCCTGAATGCCTTTGTCCCGGCGGCACCGCTTCATAGCAAATTGGAGGACTCCTAACATGGAGGCGTGGCGAATGAAGAATCGCCCTCCAGCTTGCCGATTCTTAATGCAGAGCGGAGCGTTTCTGTGGGGGCGGCGGGCGGGCGCTTTGAACGCAGGAATTTCCGAGCCGCGACAGACAGTACCAGATGATAGCGCCGTGGCCCCCCGCCAGGTGAACGACCGCAGCGCTCACGACTGACGCTCCATATCCGCCACCCCCCGCGCTCAAGACTTAGGAGCAGCGTCGTCGCGAGACCTGATTGCCCGGCTCCCCTATCGGAGCGGTTATACTTCAGCCCGTGGGCGGGCGGGCCGAGGTAGTACGCGCTGCCGACCGCGCTGCGCCTCGGGATGCCGAGCGATTCAAGCAGCTGATCCGCTGCGCGCGCATGGGCTGCGACATCATTCGGTGCAAGCGTGCGAACTCTGCAACGCGCTTGCGCGCAATCGAGGATGGCCTGCACCGATGCGGTGTCGGTCACCCCAGGGTTGAGCATGTTTATTCTTGCCATGGTATGTTTGGGTTGAGAGAGAGACCTTGGGCAGGCTGAAGGTACGGGCATGGTCAATGTAGGTTTCACCGTTTTCGAGTTGCGGCCCGGACTTAGGATGCCGCTCGGCCTTCCTTGTCCCCTTGCGCAAATCGCTGCACCTGGCATCGGGGGATACGCTTGGTGCGCAAGCCGGGAAGCGACCGCAATATCCGGCGATGGAGAAGCCGGTAAATTGTTGCCCTTGACACTCCCAGGACTGCCGCGGCCTCCGCAGCACTATAAGTCAACGGCTCGGCAGAGGTCGAGACCGTCACGTGTGCAGCCGTCTCGGCCGGCTGCTGGCCATGTGTAGGTTCTTGCGTTTCCATGTGGACCATAGGACCACAACGCGCGCCGTGATCGACCGACACTTGCGCGTGTGAGAAATATCTCGCGCGCCCTGATTCGCCTTGACTTTGAGCTAATCAGATCCCGGCCCATCCAGACCGAGCAAACGGCAGAGTTTATCGTAACCGCCCTTCAATCGCTACCTGCATAACACCGCGAATGTCCTGAAACCCACGGCCAGCCCACGGACCCTCGGTCGACACCCTTCGCGCTATTCGATTCTTCGCATAGCTTCCAAACGGGTTTGGGCGTTACTCCTCGCACCAAGTTCAAGTTTCACACATACTGCTGGGACTACGGCGAGTTTCCGCGCAGTTCTACCAGCGCTCTCACGTATTCGGGCTATCAACACTACCTGCTCCGCCTTATTGGGTAGTCGCTTCCAAGAATCGCAGCAACCCTTCCACGTACAATTCACGAAGGCGATCCCGCTTTAGGTGACGGGTCTCCATTATGACTCGCGAAAAAGTGTATTGCTCCCAGTCGTCACAGATGAGGTCAATGCCAAGTTCCCGTCTTTGATCGTAGACCACAGTGCCCGGATACGGAGTCAATAGGCTGAGGGTTAGCCGCGTGGCACCCAGTTTGGCGAGTCTGAGACCGAGATCAATGGTCGCCCGCACATCAGTTTCAGTGTCATGGGCATGGCCGATGATGAAACCGCACACCACCTGTTGAACGCCCGCCCCCTTGGCCCAGCGCACGCCATCTTCGACTTGCCGCACAAGCGTTTGCTTGTGCATCTTCCTAAGGGATTCATCGCTTCCGGCTTCAACGCCGTATTGAATAACCCGGCATCCCGCACTTGCCATAACTCTTGCCATTTCCTGCGTCATCTGCGCCGCACGGCAGAAGCAGCCCCATTCCACGCCCAATTCTCGCTCGCGTAATTGCCGGCAGAAATCAAACACGCGCTCTTCTTGGAGGTTAAACGTATCGTCGTGGAAATCAAAAAAGTGGAGCCCGTAGTGATCCTTTAAATATTGAATCTCATCGAGGACATGCCCGACGCTACGGACACGATAAGTGTTCCCAACGATGGCCGAGCAAGAGCAAAAATCGCATCCGATAGGGCACCCACGGGAGCTAATAATTGCGCCTTTCTGGTGGTATACGTCCAGATTCAACAAGTCTCGCGCAGGCAACGGCAAAGTGTCGAGGTCCGCCAGCCGAGAAGGCATTCCCGTATGCACGATCCGTCCATTGCATCGGTGTGCAAATCCAACGACATTCCGGGGATCTTCGTTGCCGAGAAGAAGAGCCTGGATAAGTCGAACAAGAGACTGTTCGCCTTCACCAACGCATACATAATCCAAAGACGATTCATGGACGCAAAGTCCAACCGCGCCAGTGGCGTGAGGGCCACCAAGAACGGTCACAGCACTCGCATTCCAAGCTTTCACAAACCGCGAAACACGCAGCGCGTTCGGATAGGAGGGCGTAGAGGCTGTAATCCCGACAATCTTAGGATTCATCGCTCGGCAAAACCGAACGACATCCTCAGGCTGGTTCTGTCCTTGGTGCAGTTCCGCAATCGCGACGCTAAAGCCATTCAGCCGAACCACCGCCGCAAGGTAACAAATACCTAGCGGTGGCGAGGAATATTCCGGTGTCCGAACCGCCTCCTTCGCATACACGTTTGGCGCCGGCGGCACTACGAACAGGACATCCACCTCCTCGGCTTCAGCCCAAGAAACCAAACCCTGCCGCCTGATCGATTCCAAGAATCTTACTACGTCCTGCCGAAGAGAAATTCTCTCCGGCGCTGAACCTTCGCAAGCAGCATATATCGCCTCAATTATATCATCGACTGTGTGGCACCCATCGCACAAATGCCAGACCAACCGCCCAACACCATTCAAGTGGAACCGATCAAGCGCCAAACGCCTATCCGACAAGACAAGAACCCCTTCGGGCTTCTCGTCGAGCCACATATCAGAAAGGCGTTTAGGAAAAACGCTCATTCGATTGTTGTAAGAGCGCGACCAGCAAAAACGTTCGCCAATCCTTCGAAATGGTAACACGCCCCTCGCTTATCGCTCCCCTTCGTCCAAATACTCACCTTCTCCATAATTCGAGCTTCTACTCAATCGCCGATAACCGCTCAAAATATCTATCTACCTCGCCACGCTCCTTCGAATTCAGTTTTCCATAGTCTGGGAAAAGCGTCGGATATTTCAAGAGTGCATCTTGCAAACCAAAACCGAGTTGGGCAAGAAGTCTCAGGGCTGGGAAGACCTGATATCGACCCGAAGGATTAGGAGGAAACGTCAATTCCCAATTCGCTTTTAACCACTCCTTAATATCCTCGAACATTCGAAAGGCTTTCGATTCAGCGCAGGGGCGTGGCACCGAATCACACCGCCCAAGCAAAGCGAGCAACTTCGACCGATCCGAATACTTCAGACAGAATGTAACGCTTCTGGCATTTAGCTCTGCCCCAACCGAACTAATCCCATCAGCCGAATCCCTGCTGAAGTAGGTCGCCTCGTCCGCACCAAAGTCGCCAAGCGGGGCACTATTGGCAATTAGCGTGGGAATACACAGCCCATTCATAAAAACATGCATAAGAAAACGCGGGTCCCGCGCCAAAAGGCGCCTATCTTCGTCACGGATGCAGATCACTCGGCAAAACCGCTCAGCGACCTCACTAAAATGCTTGCCCGACGCGATCCATTTTGCACAACAGCGATTGGTGGCATCAAAGTGCGGGTGAGCCCAATAGGCTTTCTCACCTAAACTAATAGCAAGTGATCGTATGTGAGATAACTTGTCCCTTTTGGTATTCTTGTTGGGCACAAATTTCCCCAAGGTCATTATCGTCCGCAAATCGTCCTCATTCATTTCCTCGGTGTTTCGGAAGAACGACAGCAAATCGTGGACACTATAAGGAAAAAGCAATATTAGCCTGTCAAGGTGTTGTCTATCGGCTGGTTCCATCCTCTCGCTAATGAGATTCTTGACGCAGAGCGAATACGCTTTTGATTCCGTTTGTTGGAACAGTCTCGCTCCTAAGAGCTCCGTACTATCTGGAACGTTAAGCTGCGACGAGTTCGTGCACGGCCGCATAGAAACCAGAGTATTCCTAGTGCTTATGATCCACGATCCAACGCACCTTTCAAACGACCGATTTTCAAACGGCCATATACAGGCCGAATTTCCGGAACCAACTCGATCACCTCCAGAATCTAAAATGTGCATCAGAAAAGTTCTATCGGTTATCACCGAGAGAGCAAAGGCCGACGCAGAACTTAGCGCACACAGGCGATATTGGTCGTCCTTTCCAACTCCGGCCAAATCACATATTCCCTTGATCATTCCAAATTCGATCTTTCTTGACCTGCAAAACAATCCGACACCAAAAGACTCCATTTCAAACATATTCGCTCGAATATCCTCTTTCGAATGAGCGTCTACGTGCCGTATCCTATTAATAATGCTTTCGCGTAACGCCGGATTCGCAATAATCGCGTCGCCTGACGCCACCATACCAGGAGAAGCTATTGGAATATTCCGTTGAGCCTTGCATTGTGGAGGGTACTTCTTTGCAAATGGGGATTCTCCGAATTCTTTAACATTTTTCGCAGAGAACCAACTCGCAGCCAAGCGCACCCAAACATTGGTATCGAGTTCCTTGTTACGAGCAATCCCACAAAACGTCCCAGACGAATCTATAATTGGCACCTCACGAAGGTCATACTTTGGGAACAAATAGCTAGGATCTATCCCGACCAGTTTCAGATCCTGCAAGAGCGCAGCCTTTCGGTCCTTGTCGATATCGGCTCCGCCGTTCACTATTTCCTCGAGCGTTGCGTATGCTTCGATCTTGGCATAGGAGCTGTATCCTGTCTTTATGCCGAAGCCTACGTCCCCGCGAAGAAAGGTGCTAGGGCTGCCGCCGGCAATTCCGAGAAGCAGCATGAACTTAGGAGCAAGGAGTTCGGCAATCCGTACGCACGCATCGTAAGCATAAACGTTGCCCATGCTATTGCCTGAGCCTTCCTTCCTACTGCCAAGACTTGTCCAAGCAATGCAGATCTGCCTGCCATCGCTAATCTTTGCCACTACCCTGCGTATAATATGATCATCAGTCTCGATTACGCTATACGAAGCTTCTTCACCGAAAACATCGTTCAACGCTTGTGGAAACTCGAAGTCCAGCAGAAACCGCTCTTCAACAAGCGCAGTGACTATCAATATATCGACATATCTGTCGACGCCATTCCTCTTAATTTCGATCATCTTAGTAAACACCGAACCCAGTTCTCACTGGAAAACGTGGAATATTGTCGCCAACATAGAGATTTACGTCCTAGGCCTCGCTAGTCTATAGAAGATTAGCGCGAGTTGCTCTTCGTTTTTTCATCCCTTTGAGACCGCATTAGTTTACTTTTCTCGGACGGAGGAGGGGCGAAATTGGCCGAGATTGGGAGTTGTGAGCATTTTACTTTCTTGGATTTCGGTTTCTGGTAGTCCATATACATATTAGGATTTCGGATTGAAACGGGATTTTAGCCGGAGAAATGCGCACTGTGGAGTTTGGATTGGTAGCCGGTGATGGGTCGTTGGACGATGCTCTTGCCATCACAAGGCGAAGGAGGATACGAGAGGTTCCCTTAGTGATTCTGAATTGCAGCGTCCTTCCCCGCTGAGACGCCCAGGGCTTCAACCTTGGATGCCGACAAAAGAACCTGCTGTCCGCCAGCCAAGCGCACGGTCCTAGCCTTCAGTACGGCGGTTTCCTCCAAATTGTGCATGACGCCTAAAATAGTCAGCTCTTGAAGAGCCGATTGCTTCGCAATCATCTCCAGATAGGAAGCACGCACTCGGTCGTCCAACGAGGACGTAAACTCATCCATCAGGAGAATAGAGCGCCTGGAAGAAAGTGCGAGGATCAAGGCCGCACCTTGACGCTGTCCACCGGAGAGAGAGCTCATCAGGGTGGCGGCCTTGTGATCCAACAGCAGGCCGCTCGATTTGACTAACATGGACTGTACCTCGTCCGCATGAAGTCGCTCAAATAGAAGAGACCACCAGCTGCCTTCGCTCACGAGACGGAAATTCTCGTGGACTGTCAAATTGGGACAAGTTCCCAGCATGGGGTCTTGGTAAATGAAGCCGAGAAGTTTGGCTCTCCGATGGGATGACCACCGCGTGACATCCGTTCCTGCGATCAGGACTGCTCCATCCGTCACAGGAGCCGTTCCGGCAATGGCGCGGAGGAGCGTGCTCTTGCCGCTGCCGTTGTTTCCCGTGATGATCACGGTTTCGCCTTTTCGGACCTGCAAAGAGATATGCCTCAGCGCCAAAACTTCTTCCGGTGTCCCCTGATTGTAGATCACGGACACATTCCGAAGTTCAATGGCAGGCGCATCACTCATAGCCGGCCCCGCGCGTAGGTTTCAATCGCCGGCCCACGCCTTTGAATTCCAATCCCGATAATCACGAGCACGCCCGTGGCGAGCCGCAGATCAGTCGGCGCCAGACCAAGCCGCAGGCAAATCGCAATAATCAGGAAATACAAGAACGCTCCAATAACCGCGGCTGCCAGTTCTCCGATTGTCTTCCATGGCAAAAGCCGAATTGGTTTTGGGGTATGGCACTCGTTGTACTGGCCAGATCTTCTACATAGACGACACAGCGATGCGATACTCGCCATGAGGCTTTCTCCAATGATAAGAGCAGCGATGCCGGTGATAATTAGGCCTGTCCCCATGCTAATGTCGGCAAATCCCTGGTGTTGGGCGATCAAAGCCCCGGATATGGCCACGAGCGTGTTGCTCAACCCCAGACCAATGAGATAGAGCCAATTCGTGTTTACGCCCAAACCTTGGACCATAAATTCGTTGTCACCCGTTGCCCGCAAAAACAGTCCAAGCCGCGTGACTACGACGTAACAAGCCACGAAAAAGAAAATGCCCGCAATCGCGAAGAAGACCACAAGCCTTAGAAGATCGCCTTGCCCCCGCTCGTCAAAGCCGCTGAAGATCGTGTCAATCCGGAGCAGAGAAATATTTGCCCGCCCCATGATGCGGAGATTAATGGAATACAGGACGAGCATTACGAGGATACCGGAGAGAATCTTGCTGATCCCGAGCCTGCGGTTCAGGAGGAACGTGGCGGTCCCTGCGGCAAAGCCGGCGAGTGCGGCGAGGATCATGCCTGTCCAGACACTGTGACCTGTGGTCAACATTACCGCGGCCACAGCGCCGCCAAGCGTGAAACTCCCATCAACCGTCAGATCCGGCCAATTCATGATGCGAAGCGTCAAAACGACTCCGAGAACGGCTATCGCATATAAAAAACCCTGCTGGCAGGCGGAATCAAGAACGGCGGGGATCATTCGTAGATTTTCGCTGCTTTCTTGAGCAAATCCTCAGGAATGACAACACCGGTCGCGGCGGCCGAACGTTTGTTGAAGAAATATTCGAACCGTTGCGCAGTGGCGACAGGGATGTCCCCAGCCTTCTTCCCCTTCAGCACCTGATCCGCTATCTCTGCCGACACCACCCCCACGTCGTAATAGTCCGGACCGAGCGTGCCGAACCCCCCCTGCTCCACATTCGACGACACTCCCGGCAACAAGGGAATTCTGTTCTGTTCGGAAACCTTAACCACAGCTTGCATTGCCGCAATCACAGTGTTGTCAGCTGGCACATACATCGCTTCACATCGGCCGATCAAGGACTGGGCTGCGGTCTGCACCTCGCTTGTATTGGCGACAGAAACCTTCACCACTTCCAAGTTCCGTGCCAGACAGACCGCTTCAACTACCTTAAGGTTCGCCTCTGCGTTCGCTTCCCCGGGATTGTAAACAAGCCCGACCTTCTTGACGCCAGGGACAAGCCGGATCAGCAAATCAAACTGCTTGTCCACTGGCCAGCGGTCGCTGGTGCCTGTGATGTTTCCGCCGGGGTGTTCCATGCTCGTCACCAAACCTGCAGAAACCGGGTCAGTCACAGCTCCGAAAACGAGAGGGATGGAGCTTCCCTTAATCGTTTGCGCAACCGTTTGGGCTGAAGGCGTGCTGATCGCGAAGATCAGGTCGCACCGCTGCTGCGCGAGTTTCTGCGCGATGCTCTGCGCAATGGGCATGTCCCCTTGCGCGTTGCTTTGGTCGTAGGTGACGTTCTTGCCTTCCTGATAACCGAGTCGCGTCATCTCGTCGATGAAGCCTTTGCGAATTGCGTCTATGCCTGGATGGGTGGCTATTTGTGTAATGCCAATGTGAACCTGCTTTGTCGTGGGCACGCTGCGGTTGTCGCAACCGCTTAGCGTCAGGAGTACGACAACCGCGGTCGTCCATAACGCCTTCCAGTTCAGAATGGACAACGGTGCCGCTGATGGAGAATCGATGCTGAGCATAATCTGTTGTTGTTGCACGTTCATTTCAACCCATTGGCTGAAAATTGAGAAGGAAAATCAGAGCTATCGCTAGGTTGGCTGCGTAAGCTCAACTTGGCTGTAGTAGCATGCCCACCCTTGGTGAATCTGACCGGCCAACCGACACCAATTGCTCGCCAGACAATTCCCAACGCGTCCTAATTTCCCCACTGTGGATTAGGTAGATCCTGGCCCAGCCAGACCGAGCAAACGGCAGAGTCTATCGTGGCCGGTCTTCAATCGCTGCTTGCGAAACAGCGAGAAGGTCTGGAAACCGAATCGATGAAAACAATCGTCGAGCCATTTGTCCTGATACCGGCAAGCGTCACCGAGATTTTTCAGATCGCTACTGGGTGAAATTCCACGGAAACATCCGACATCCATGATCCAATCGGCGAAGATCGTTTTGACCGGACAGCTTGGGTCCTTCTCCTTCTCCTCGTCGACATAGGACTGGAGAATCCCGACCGAACGCCGAAACCCGAAACTCGGGAGCGACATACGCTCCCTTCCGCCGTGCCTGCTGAGCGCTTCGCACATCTGCGATAGCCATGTCATGTTCTCCCGCCCCAGCGCCGATGCATAGACTGAAAAATTGCGAATCTCCTCGGGAGAGGTCCGGAAAAAGTTGCCTGCATGCAAGGCGAATGCGCCGGGTCCCCGTAGAAAGTCTTTCTTTTCGCGCCGCAACATTCGGATCAAGAGGACATTGCAGCTCGCGACGAACTCACGAAAGGCCACCTGTTCAGCTCGCTCGGCCGCATACAATCCCTCTTCTGCACTTAGGATCGCTTTGTACTCCGGCGTCGCAATGGCCGCGTCGTAACCGAGACCCAGAGGTGTTCCTCGTAGCAAATGATCCTGCGTCGTCCAGCCGACCACGCGTTCCGGCGTCTCATCAGCTCGCCTCGCTGTGTTGAGCTTTTCTACCTCCGCGCTGCGTTGCGCTTTCGCATGCAGCCACTCTCTGAGCGCCGCTGTGGCGTTCGTGTGGCCTCCACGATCACACAATTCCAGCTGCCTCACCGTCCATTCCTTTTCGACAGCGCGTTCAATGCTCCGGGCGTTTCGCGTCCAGACTTCACTCAAGGACAGGCCAAAATCAAAAACCAGCTGGGCGCCCAATTCGCCGTCCTTCGCCAGTTCAGATGGCAGCGCCGGCCAACCGACCCTCTTCATGGCCAAGGATCGAGCGACCATCATGCACGGGAACACCAGCGCGTCTTCCGAAAACAAGGGAATCCACCCATGCGGTGGTTTGTCACGCCGCTGCTGCGGGATCGTGCTCTTCTCCGCTATCGTCTTATTCACTCGGTTCACGGCATGGCATTCGAACCACATCAGGTGGAGATCGGCGACGAAAAATGGGTTCACCGCTGGGTTCGTCGAGGGCCGAAGGCGCCTCGGGAGCCCAACGATTGGACACGCTTGATCAGGCCGTCGAACGTCCTGCCTGCTCCCCGGTGTAAGCCGTGGATCTGATCAATTGTCTTCTGGCGTCCTCAGCACTGTCGAAATGTAGACCGGCGACACTCTCATGGGCCTTTTCTACACTCCATTTTCTACACTTCTGCCCAAAATTGGGGCTAATTCGGGAGAATACTGAACCACCGGAAACCACGCATCTCACTATTGCCAGGCGTTTTGGCGAATTCTGATCAATTGGTGTAAAATGGGAGACAACGGCTTTTAGGATTCTGAGACCTGCGTGTCTACCAGTTCCACCACCTGGGCAAAAAACGGAAGGGCTAGGAGAAACATACACTCCCCTCCGCGCAAGAAAAGATTTCACCAGCAATGCGAAGCCCAGTCCGTCCATGCGCCTCCCGCAGGCGTTTCTATTGGACGCACGGGCCGGCTCCTGCGCCTCTTGCGCCTCATGTGGCTATTCCGATCCCCTGATTCAATGGCCACAAGAGGCTCAAAAAGCACATAAGGATTCACGCCCTTGGTGGCGGCCCTTTGCACGCCGGCCGGATCCCATCGTTGAGAATGAACTTCTTGATCTGAATCACAGGAGCACCGAAATTGATCAACAGCGCGTGTTCGAGCCGCGACGAACGGAGGTAGCCGAGGACTTGGGCGGTGTGTTCATCCGCCAATTGGCGGCAGGCTTTCAACTCAACGATCAATTCGCTGGAGACGAGAAGGTCGGCGAAAAACTCTCCCAACAGCGTACCGTCTTCGTCGAGCACCTTCAGAGGATATTGCTGGCGGACCTCCAGGCCCAGTCTACAGAGCCGGTGAGCCAGTGCGTTCTCATAGATTTTCTCCAGGTGCCCATGACGATGGTAGCGATGGATTGCCAATGAGGTTTCACGGATCGTTGCACAAAGCTGAAAGATTTGGGTTTCGTTCATACCCGACCATGCAACGTCTGCGCGCCAGATTGCTATCTGTTATTTTCCTTCTACGATATTTCTTATTGGTGGCCTTCAAGGCGAAACAGGATCATCGCCAAGAAGCCTTCAAGACCGAATAGTCTCAGAGCACGGCCCGGCTCCTGCGCCTCTTGCGCCTCATGTGGCTACTCCGATCCTCTGATTAGATGGCCACAAGAGGCTCAAGAAGCACATAAGGAAACAGTTGCCGTCACGCCGGCGCCGGGCGCAGACCTTCGTGGTCGAGAAGCCGCTGTTTGCGCCAAACCCCGCCGCCGTAGCCTGAGATCGTTCCGTCCGCGGCGATCACGCGATGACAGGGAATCACGATCGAAATCATGTTGGAGCCGTTGGCACGGCCGACGGCGCGCTGCGCGCCCGGGCGCCCGACCTCGGTCGCAATCTGCGCGTAGGAACGCGTCTCCCCGACCGGGATGCGCCGCAACGCGGCCCACACGTCTAGCTGAAACGCGGAGCCCACCGGCGCGAGCGGCAGATCGAATTCCAGCAACTCACCAGCGAAATAGCGGCGCAGCTGCACCTCCGCGGCCTCAAGGGTGGCGTTGGCTCCGGGCACGACGGCGCATCGCAACTTCCTCCGCAACTGCGCAACTTCGCGTTCGAGGCCGCGGCGGTTCACGAATTCCAGCATCCGCAGCCCCTGCCGGTCGGCCAGCGCCAGCATCGTACCGAGCGGCGTGTCTATGCGCCGCGCAAGCAGGCAATCGTCCGCCCGCGCACCGCGCGGCGGCTTGCCAAAAAGTTTCAAGAACGCGCCGCGGAATCCACTGGGGGATTCGTAGCCGCCATCGAGCTGCGCATCGATGACCGGCCGCCCCGAGCGCACCTCGTGCAGCGCCAGCCCGAGCCGGCGCGCGCGCTGGTAGGCCTGAAACGTCATGCCATAGGAAACGCGAAACCGGCGCCGAGCCGTCGACGGATCGATGCCCATCCCAACCAGGTCCTTGTCGGTCAACCGCCGCGTGGGATCGGTCTCCACGGCGTGCAACAGCTGCGTCACGACCGCAGGTGGCTCCGGAACGCGGTCCAGCGGATGGCACAGCCGGCAGGGCCGGTAACCGCCGTGCAATGCCTCCGACACCGAGGTGAAAAACTCGACGTTCTTCGCATGCGGTTTTTTGGCGCGACAGGTGGGCCTGCAGAAGATGCCCGTGGTCTTCACGCCTGCAAAGAACACGCCTTCGTAGGCGGAATCGCGCCGGGTAAGCGCCCGGTACATGACACGGGGCGTCGGTAGGGAGGGGCCGGACGTGATCTTGGATTCCACTGTCGAGGCGGAATCGGCTCGCTGGCGCTCGCCGCTACAGGGATAGGTGGCTTCGGCCGCGGAATCGGCTCGCTGGCGCTCGCCGCTACGAGGAGTCAAAGCCGCAACTGCGGGATTTGGGTTCATGATGGGATGATGCGGCCCCCACTCTATCACAACCGGGCCACCCGTGGCCGCCGATTTTCAGGCAAGGTATTTTGCCACGTCGGGGATCTCCTTGGCCCGCCGCCCGCTCGGCAGACGATCAAGGTAAGGATCCACCTCGAGATGCGCCTCGACCTCCTCGTCGCCTTCCGCGTCCTCCTCTGCCGTTCCGGTAATCTCCCAATTCAACTCCTCGTCGAACACGTGGGACATGCGGCGCGTCTGGGGCTCGAGCACGACAGCCGGGTTCTTCACCTGGCCGTGTTTCACGAACTCAAAAAGACAGGGCAGAAATTGTGACGCATAGCGCTCCTGAAAATCGGACAGCCATTTGTTGTCAACGCCGTCCCGGCGGTTGAGCAGCACGACGTCGGAAAAATGGACACACGCATCGTACCACACCAGCAGCTCGTGGTGCCGGGCGGCCAGCCCGCAATTGATCACGCACACGATGCGCGCGAGCTCCCCGCCGCTCACCGGCAGCCACGCCTGCACAGCCTCGATCTGGTCGACAGGATTGCGCCGGCCGTCGGCAACCCAGAACACGTGCGTAACGGCGTCAAACGCGGGCGCCTCGATACGGCCCTCGTCCCACCGCCATCGCTGAACCGGACCGAGCAGGGCGTCGCTTTTGTCGGCTGCTTCAGCCTCGGAAAGCAGCACGAGCGTACGGTCGCCCTCCCCGAGGCCGCCCGTAATCAGGTCAGCCACAACTTCGCGCCGGCCCGAGCTGGCTGCGCCAAGAATGAGATAAATCAGGGGCTTCATTGCGGAATTTGTCGATCGGCCCGCCGCGTCAGCTGCTTGAGCATAAAACTGTCTGCCGGAGCCGTGCGCCAGGCGGTGAGCCAGACACTACCGAGCATCTCCCCGCCACGCAACAATTGCTCTTCGATGAACTCGCGCCCGTTGAAACCGTCGGGCGGGCCATCGGCCTTTAGCCCGCCCGCCTGGTCCAACTGATAGAGCGGCTCCACGCGCTGGTGCTGCGCCACCAGGTAACGCATCACCTCTGTGAACATCGCGTCGCGCTCTCCGGACTGCGGGCTCGTGGCGAGCAGCCGCGCCGGCCGCGCCCGCGGAGCGAGCCGGGCAAAGGTGATTCCGGCCCGGGCGATGAATCCGCCGTCGATCCAGGCGTGAAATCTGGGGTCCGTGGTATAGCCGTGCGGATTGGCGCCGACCCAGCCGTTGTGATACACGGTGAGGTGCAGCGGCTGCGCGCCATCACCCACATAATGTCCCATGACGCCCATGAAGAAGACGACATTAGCCTGGGCATTGGCAATCTCTGCGGGCGTTCCTCCCCCTTCCTCAAAAGCGCGCAAGTAGGAGAACGCTGACTGCAACCGCGCGAAACTCTCGGTGATCGTCCACGGAAGGAAACCCGGCCATTTCCGGAGATGTTCGGCATCCTTCGCCGGATCGATCCGGGGGAACCTGGCCGCATGCGCCTCGCGGCCGGCTGCGAACTGCAGGGCGAATTCATAACGAAGCGGGCTCAGCGACGCTGGATCGAGGCCGGCCCAATCAAGCTGTTCGAGGTCGATGTAATGATCGGGGTTGTTCGCGTGCCGGAGCGACAGGTCGGATTCGTTTCTCCAGCGGTCCGGTTCGCCGGCGAGGAAGGCGATCCGCTCAGCGGCGGCCGGCTCGCGCACGAAGGCCGGAAAATCCGCCGGCAGCGACGCCAGCGCGAGCTGGTTGACCACGCGATGGCCGGCATAGTCCCACGCACGGACAAAGGGCACGGTTGCCAACGTCAGGAGAATGAGCGCGACCGCCGAAAGAACGGTCCCGTGCTTCATGGGTGCGGCTTGGACGCTGCGGGCACAGGACGGGATTCGCCCGTGCTAGAAGGGGATGGATGCAACGCCGCCAATTCGGCGGAGTAGTCGTCGATCCCGTCGGCGAGCGCCTGCGCGATTCGCTGCCGGAACGCAGGGGTCGCCAGCCGGCTCGCATCCGTGTTGTTCGACAGATACGCAGCCTCGACCAGGGCGGCCGGGCATTCGGGGAAGCAGAGCACCAGGCGGCGACCGCGCTTGCATCCGCGATCCGTCGAATTGAGAGCGGTCACCAGACTGCGATGCAGATGATAACCCAGGATGATGTTCGCGAAATCCAGCCGGTTGCCGGGAAACGCCTTGTCCACGGTGGCATCCCGCGCCTCGCCGGTCGAAATCTCGGACTGGGGCGTCATCACATAAGTCTCCGTCCCCGTCACCGTGGCCACGGCGGAATTGAAATGCACGCTGAGGAAAAGATCCGCCTTCGCCCGGTTGGCGACGGCGTCGCGTTCCTCCAGATCCGGTCGTTGCCCCGCCGCGAGCTTGGTGTCGTCATTGCGCGTGAGGATCACCCGGTAGCCGCGCACTTCGAGCAGCTTCTTCAGCCGTTGCACCACATCGAGTGTCAGATTCTTCTCATCAAGGTGCATCACCAGGTTTCGCGTGCCTGGATCAGCGCCACCGTGTCCGGCGTCGAGCACGATCAGCCGCGGGGGCCCTGGCAGCAAACCAGCATACTCGACCGGCTGCACCAGCGGAACGATGGTCTTGATGACATCGATCCGGCTGACGTAAAGGCTGCCTTGACTGAGCACGGTCGTCTCCCCCATGAACACGCGAATGCCCTCGGAATAGAAGGACCGGTCCCGGTTTTCGAATTTCAAGCGAACCCGACCGCTGGCATCGGCCAGTTGCATGACGCGACCGCTGGTCACCCACGAAGCCTTGAGTCTGAACCGCTCCGCGATCGCCTGCACATCCACATAGTCGACATCGTAGAGACGCTTGACCGGCCAGAGCCGGCTCACGGGAGCGGCCGGCGGAGGGACGACAACGACTGCGCGCGGCGGAGGGACCGCAGGCACGACGGTTTCGACCGCAGGGGCAGCGGACCGGCTCTGTCCCGTCGCGGGCGCACTGCAGCCACCGGCGAGCAGGAGACCGGCCAAGATGAACGGCAGATTGCTTGCGCGGGGCCGCGCCATGAATCTGCGGGATTAGGCCGGGGACGACGGCGCCGGCGAGGACACTGGCGATGGCTCCGGCGAGGGCGACGACGATACCGGCGGCGGGACAGCAGGTGACCCGGCTGGCTGCGCAACCGACTCCTTAAGGTGAAATCTGGCCTTGCGCTTGTTGACCGGCAGCGGCGTCAGCATGGCGTAGATGTTTCGACCGGTCAGTTTCGGCGTGCCGTCGGAATGCCCCATCCCGACAAGCTCAGTGATGGCGCGGTTGATGACATCGAAGCCCATCTCGGTGCGGGCCATTTCGCGACCGCGGAATTTCAGACGGAGCTTCACCTTGTTGCCGTGTTCCAGGAATTCCTCGGCGTGGCGCAATTTGGTAATGAAGTCGTTCTGCTCGATCCGGACGCTAAACTCGATCTCCTTGATCTTGCTCGCCGTGGTCTTGACGTGGGAGTGCTTCTTCGACTCCTCGTACATGTACTTGCCGAAATCCATGATCCGGCAGACCGGCGGCGTGACGTTGGGGGCGACTTCGACCAGGTCGAGTTCGAATTGCTGCGCGAGTTGCAGCGCCTTGCCCGTCGGCAGCACGCCAAGCTGTTTCCCTTCGGGGCTGATAACCCGGATCTGGTCGGCCTTGATCCGATGGTTACGACGGATATTTGCAAACGGATCCGTGTTGCGGCGCGGGGGGTAGCCAGGGCGGCCACCGGAAGGAAGTGCGTTAGCCATCAATCAGGAAGTGGTGTAGGTCAGGGTCGAGCCGAGTTCTTGCGGCAAAGCCGCCCATTGACAACACCTAATTCACCGCCACGGCAAAAGACCGGGCATTTTTGCGCCTTTTTGTAGCCTCTGGAGGGTCACCAGACGGAGCAAACATAGGGCGAATTCTGCCCTGCAGGGCGCGGACTTAGCCGGAATCATGCCGTCCGAACCGCGAGATGGGTTTCGCACCGGACGGAAAGAAACGTCGAAACTGGGTAGCGGCGAGCAGTAGCCCCTCGACTTTGCTCGTTCCGCTGGCCACAAGACGAACGCTGTCTCCCAGGATGCAAGGTCGTCACACACTCCCGATCTTGCCGCTCCGCCAGGCAATCAACCGCCGGGCCACCGCGACAGCGTTGGCAAAACTGCGCGGGCTGGCCACTCCCTTCCCGGCGATGTCAAAGGCTGTGCCATGGTCCGGACTCGTCCGCACGTGCGGCAGCCCCAGCGTAACGTTGACCGCCTCGTCGAAATCGACTGCTTTCAGCGGCGCCAGACCCTGGTCGTGGAACAACGCGATCACTGCATCGAACTCCCCGCGCAGTTGGCGCGCGAACAGCGTATCGGCCGGCTGGCACAGCGAGAGTCCGGGGAACGTCGCGCGCAGCCCGTTGAGAATGGGATTGATGATGCGCAGCTCTTCGTCGCCGAGCAACCCACCCTCCCCCGCATGCGGATTGAGACCGCACACGCCCAGGCGCGGCGCGGCGATTCCGTCCGCGAGGGCAAGCTCCACCGTCGCACGGACGACCCGGGCGAAATTCGCCGCGGTGAGGAAGCCGGGGACTTCGCGCAGCGGCACATGCCAGGACAGCAGAGCCACCCGCAGCCGTCCGCCACAAAAGGCCATGGTAGGTTCGCCGCCCCAGCGCGCCGCGAAAAACTCGGTCTGGCCGGGGTGCGGGTAGCCGATGCGCGCGAGCCACGCCTTGCTGACCGGACCGGTGACCACGCCGGCGAATTCACCACCGAGGCAGCCTGCCGCCGCCCGTTCCATCGCCGCCCAGGCGACGAGCGCACCTTCGCCCGTCGGCCGGCCCGGCTCGGCGGCGAATTCCTCCAAGCCTACAGGAATCTTCTCTCCCGCCGCGGGTAGTTGCTCGAGCCAGCGGGCCGGGCCGATGACCGCGGTCTGCCTGGCTTCATCCGGGTGGGTTTGCAGCCACGACATCAGAACCTCCGGCCCGACGCCCGCCGGGTCGCCACAGGTAAGCGCAAGTTTCATCGGATTATCGTCGGACATGGAGGGAGGACGCAGCAAGCCTGCAAAGCTATGTCAGGTTTCCACTCGCCAGCGCGCGGCCACAGGGCAGGTACGATTTCCAACAGCCGTTTCACAATGCCGCGCCACCCGCCACTTGTTCCGTAGACCAAACCCGCCGGGCTCGCGCCACTCCACGCCGCCCGCCCGCGAAAAACCCCAGAAACTCCCTGGCTTCCGCGCTCCGCACGCCGCGACCCAACACCTCCTGGGCGCGAAGCCGGACATTGCCGCCATCAAAAAAGACCTCGCGAAAACAGTCCTTCAGTTCGGACACCACTTCACGCGAGAAGCTGCGCCGTTTCAGCCCGACAAGATTGAGCCCCACAACTTCATCGCGTTCGGCCGCCATCACAAAAGGCGGAATATCGAGACTGATCCGCGCCAGTCCTCCGACCATCGCACTTTCCCCTACTCGCGTGAACTGGTGGAACCCCGCTCCGCCACCCACAAAGGTAAATGCACCGATCCGCACATGGCCCGCCATCATGACATTGTTCGCCAACACAACGTGGTCGCCGACCACACAATCGTGGGCGACATGAGCTCCGGCCATGAGAAAACAGTCCGCGCCCACCTGGGTTTCGCCGCCCGCCACGGTCGATCGATTGATCGTCACGTGCTCGCGCAGGACCGTGCGCGGTCCGATCCGCACGCCGGATGCCGTCGCCGGATCAAACCCCAGATCCTGGGGATCGCCACCGACCACTGCGCCCGGATGCACCACCACGCCGGTGCCCAACCGCGCTTGGCGGGTGATGATGGCTTGGGCGTGGATCACGCAGTCATCGCCCAACTCGGCGCCAGCCTCGACGATGGCCGTGGGATGAATCTTCGTCATTTCAGCGTGGTCCGGCCGGATCAACTCTCAGTCACAGGCCTCCGCCGCACCGCCGGCGATGGCCGGTCCGAAAGGAGGTCGAGCTGCGGATCCTTCAAAAGATCGTAGTTCTTGAGGATGCGAAGCAATTGCAGGGTGTCAGACTTGCGATAGTTCCGGTTGATTTCGACCTTGTCGATGATGTCGAGCAGCATGGTCCGGAAGGAAACGATGGCATCGACCCCGCGCTCCTTGAGCATCTGCACGCTTTGCGATCGAAACGGCTCGACCGTGGGCAGCCCCGGCAACACCAGGATCTTGGTGATGTCAGGATGATTGCCCGGCTCGTCCGGGTCCACCGGGAAGAAACGGCTGGCCTCCTTGATCACGTTCTCTGCAAGAAACGTAAAGATCTCCGGGCTGCTCTTCAGCATGGCCGGCGTGAAATGAGTCGTCGTATGCCAGCCCTTCACCACGACCATGGCCCGGTCGATCAAAGGCAGTTCCGTTGAAAAAAGAAAGAAATCGGGTTTCCGGCCTCCGCGCTGAAACGCGGGGTTGTAGACGAGCAAATCGACCTCCTCATCAGTCGTCTTGCGGCGCGCCTGAACCTGATATTTGCGGGCCTGCCGCACAAGAAAGCCGTTTTGCTCAAAATATTCGCGGACGATATCTTCGTCGATGGCCGACATCTGGATTTGGGATTTCGGGTACCGGATTCCGGATACAGGATGAATTACCTTGAACGCCCCAATACCTTCTTAACGGCGTGAGGCATCTATCTACTATCCGGTCTTCGGGATCTGCAATCCGAAATCAGCACGCTCCCACTTCGCTCCAGACCTCCTCGACCGCCGAGGCCGGGACTCCATCGCGTGTTACGGCCTCGCCCAGGCGCGTCAGCACGACGAAGCGCAGCAGCCCGGCGCGAACTTTCTTGTCCCGTGTCATCGCCGCCATGAGCTCGACCGCCGGCAACGCCGTTGCAAGCCGGGTGGGCAAAGCATGCGCGGAGAGGACCGCTTCGACCCGCGCCACCTCAGCAGCCGCAAGGTGCCCGAGTTTCTGCGAAAGACGAGCCGCCGCGGCCAGACCGATGGCCACAGCTTCGCCGTGCAGGTACCGGCCGTATCCGGTCGTCTGTTCGATGGCATGGCCAAAGGTGTGACCGAGGTTGAGCAACGCCCGGCCGCCCTCTTTCGCCAGTTCACGTTCATCCGCCTCGACAATGCGCGCCTTGATGGCGCAGCAACGGCGGATCACCGCCGGCAGATCGGAGCTGGCAATCGTGAGGGGCAAATGCTCCAGCCGGCTGAACAGATCCGCATCGCCCAAGAGGCCGCACTTGATCACTTCGGCCATTCCAGCCGCGAACTCTCGCGCCGGCAGCGTCGCCAACATTTCCGTGGCAATGAAAACGCCGCGTGGCTGGTGAAAGGCCCCGACCAGGTTCTTGCCGGCCTTCAGGTTGATGCCGGTCTTGCCGCCGACCGAGCTGTCCACCATCGCCAGCAACGTCGTGGGAACCTGATAAAAATCGATCCCTCGTAGATAGGCAGCGGCGCCAAACCCGGCCAGATCGCCGATCACTCCGCCGCCAACCGCCACCACCGCACTGGTGCGGTCGAGGCGTTGCCCTGCCAGGAAATCCAACACCCGCCCCAATGATTCGAGTGATTTGGTGGATTCACCCGGAGGGAGAACCAGCATTGGCGCACCGGCGGCCACCTCCGCCAACGCCCGCTTTTGCCGGGTCGCAACGTTGGAATCGGTTACGACCGCCACTTTGCGACCAGCCCGTCCCAACGCTTCCAATGCGGCGTGGATCTCCTGCCGCAGATCGGCCGCGAAATAAATGGGATAGCTGCGATCCGCCAGTTGAACCGTGAGCATTTCAGCCATGAGCTTAATAGAACGGCGGACCCAGCAGCGGTCAATGGCCGCGAAGTTGCCGCCCGAAAACTTGCCCCGGACTCAACTCTTTCTCCCGTTCAAGGACGCCCCCGCAAGGCGAGATCGAGTTCGTTGATCACCACGTTCAAAACCACAACCATCGGCAACTGGGATTCCATCGACGGGCGCATCTTCTTCGGAGCCTTCTTGGCGCCGGCGAACAAAACCAGCATTTTCTGGAGAGATTCCGCTGGTATTGGTCGGGCTCATTTCCGCCTGTCGATGGAGCAGGCTGGGAAGCCTGCGCTACTTCGGGCATGCTATCAGGACCACCGTCAGTCGGGAGGTGTTTTCAAAAAAACAGCTAGCCCGCGGATCCTTTACAGTCTGCACGCAGGCTATCGAGCAGAGTGCGAAACATTCGGGCTAGCGGCTTGGAGGACGCAGTCCGACGAGCCGCTAGCCCACGATCAGGTGATTGACCAATTCGCCCACCGCAATCGCCAGGCCGGTCGACATCAGCGTGCCGATGAGCACGTATTCCAGCGAGGGCCGGTCTTCGATGTGGCGGAAATTGGCAACGGCTTTCGCCACAAGAAAGAAGCCCACTGTCTCGTAATGGCCGCCCAGGACGAACGCATAGATGAGCGCCCGTTCGAGGAATCCGATCACCCGGCCGCGATCATAGGCGACCACATCCACCTCGTCGGCATCCGCCGCGGCACGCGGCTTGAGGTTCAAATAGTCGAAGACGGCCCGCACCGCGAGGTTCATCTCGCTCATCGCCACCAGCAGCCCGAACAGCACCAGCATGGCCGAGATTGAAAACGAGCTCTGAAAAATCGCATCAAAGGCCGTAAGCTGGACCATCGTGGAAAAAACCGACCCGATCACCGGCCAGAACTTCAACCCGAACGCCGGTGAGAACCACACGCTCAATGCCAGCAGGTAGACCAACCCGAGCGCGAAATGCCCCGCATTGCGCCGCCAGCCCAGCGTCTCCCAGAGAATGCCCGCCAGATTCATGATGACGACCGTGGCGGCCGCCGCCAGCAACCAGGAGTGCCACTCAAAGAGGGCCAGTCCGGCGAGCTCGATCGCCATCTTCGTCCCCCACAACCGCCAGTTCACTCCACCTTCGCTCACCTGATGCCACAACCGCGTAAGCAGGACTAGGTTCGTGAAGACCAAAAATACAAGGCTCATTGGAGACGGGGGTTGAGAGTTGATCGATCGACGCGCCCTTTCATCACAGAAACCTAAGTGGACGTCCAGCCTCGCAGCGTGTCGGATTTTGTCCTTCTGCGGCGAGAGCAAAATGGTTCGACATCTTCCTAGCGAGGCGCGGCCTCAGACCATCGCGCGCAAAGGAACTCGGTTTTCGGTCAACAAGGAGCCGGCAGTGTGAAGCGCCTCGCTGTGGCGTCCGCGCGGCGCGAACGCGTCGATCAGCAAACAGGGCCATGGCGCGGACAAATATCTTGGAATGGCGCTGACGGCGCAGCGCCCTCCAGCGTGAATTGATTGTTGGAGGGCGGACCGCCGTGTCCGCCGAGTTTGCTGTCTGAAAACTTGACCTGATCGCAACAGGTTTCGCAGTTCAAGGAGTTCATGGCTGCGACGATTTCCTGGTTTCCACATCGCATTTCCCTGACAATACTGCCGACAGGTCCACCCTCCATCTTCACCCATGAGTCTTTCACGTCTCCAAATTCGCCGGCTTGCCACGGCCGCCCGGCGCGCCGCAAAATCGGCTTATGCCCCGTATTCACACTTCCCGGTCGGCGCTGCCGTCTTGACATCCTCCGGGAAGATTTTCGCCGGCTGCAACATCGAGAACGCCTCTTATGGTCTGACCAACTGCGCAGAACGCACTGCCGTCTTCAAGGCGGTGACCGAAGGCCACCGCAAACTGCTCGCCATCACCGTCTATACGCCAACTCCCCGACCGACAGCGCCCTGCGGCGCCTGCCGACAGGTCATCCACGAATTCGGTCCAACCGCCGCCATCCTGTGCGTGTGCGATTCATCGGAGCGGATCGAGGCGACCCTCGAGCAACTGCTCCCGGGAGCTTTTGGCCCGACGGATCTCTCAAGTTCCCCGCGGGCTGTGACGATCAAGCGGCCATGATTTCGTGGACTCCTGCTCTTGAGACCGGCCATCCGGTCATTGACGACGACCACAAGAAACTGGTTGCGAATTTGAACGAGCTCGACGCCGCCCTGAAGAAAGGCGCGGGCAAGGATCAGGTTGTACCCTTGATCGCATTCCTCAACCGGTATGCGCGTGAGCATTTTGTGCGCGAAGAGGCGCACATGGCGCGCGTGCGATGCCCAGCGGCGGCAGCCAACCAGCAAGCCCACCGGGAATTTGTGGCGAAACTCGACGGCTGGCTCGTGAAATTGCAGTCGGGAGCCTCGCTTCCGCTCGTTCTCGAGGTGCACCGCGAAACCTCCAAGTGGATCGGAGCGCACATCGTCAGCGTCGACTGCAAGCTACGCGGCTGCAAAGTGGCCTAGGAGCCCGTCGGACTTCGTCCTCCGTGCTCCTTGTCAAATGGCGGACGCCATTTGGGGCGGACGTATGCGTGGCAATGCGTGAAACCTGGAAGACTGATTTTTGCCGCATGCAGTCGGGTGCAAATCCGGTGAAAGGCGATTTTTGACGGCACAGGCCGGGTTTTTCGGGCAGGGGAAGGGTTCGGACCGCGGTTTTAC
>Ga0182027_10003238_pt1 | contig 25997 bp, 23 predicted proteins | sample 712E1DmetaG_FD_121300 | JGI IMG/M metagenome (GOLD analysis project Ga0182027, IMG submission 121300) | Permafrost microbial communities from Stordalen Mire, Sweden - 712E1D metaG (Illumina Assembly) | ecosystem: Environmental > Terrestrial > Soil > Wetlands > Permafrost | place: Sweden...
CCGAAAGCGCGCGCCCGGTCCGATACTCCGCCAGCGACACCCAGCCCGTGTAGAGCGGCCAGACCGAGCCCTCGTGGTAGCTGATGGGATCGTAGGTTGGCGTGCGATCGCTCACGTCGCGCACCCCCCAGTCCGTCGAGAACTCGGAGGAGGCCCAGCGGCGGAACATCGCGTCCGCCTGCGCCAGCCCTCGACGCCCGCTCCACCACGCCACCGCCGGAAAGATGGTGGCCGTACGGTCCAGCGTGCCGTCCTTGTTGCGGCTGAACGCGTAGAAGCCGGACGCGGGATCGTTGTATTCGGCCTCGATGCGGGTCCGGATCAGGTCGGCGCGTTCGCGCGCGGCCGCCGCCAGCGCTCCGTCCTCCATCGGCGCCGCCAGGCGCGCCATCGCGTCCGCCGATTGCTCGTCCAGCGCCGCCAGGTCGATCTCCTGGTGCGGCAGTTCCGGTTTCCAGTTCTCCACCCAGCCCGTGCCTTCCGAATTGTCGTAAATGCCGTCCCCGTCCGAATCGTGCGCCCGGGTGAAGGCGTACGCCCGCCGCACTGCCTCCCAGTGCTTCTTCAGGAACGCCACATCGCCGCTGACGTTGACATAGTCCTCCATCGCCATCACGAACAGCGGCGTGGCATCGGCCGCCGCGAAGAAATACGGCGTCGCCTTCCAGTTCACAAGATCGGAGGTCTGAGAGAACTCGTGGATCATCTTGCCGTCGTCGCGCTGCCGGCGTATGAGGAACTCCAGCGTCTCCCGCGTCAGCGCAAAGTCGCCGTAGCTCGTGATGGCGTACGACGTCCACAGCGCGTCGCGACCGAAGAACCATCCGAAACCCGGGCGTTGCGCGTCGCCCGATCCGTAGAAACCCGCCCCCAGCCCGGTTTCGCCGTGGAAAGCGACCCGAGCCTGGTCGATCGAGACCTCCGCCCACCTCAGCGCCTCGTCGAACGCCTTGTCCGGCGTCTCGGCGTACAGCCGCTCGGCCCAGTAGCCGCGATAGTAACTGGCCGCCTCGCCGTGCATCGCCGCAACCCGGTCGTTCAGTTCCGCCAGCTTTTGGTCTCCCGGCTCTTTCTCGCCCAGAAGGGTGATCAGCAGCGGAAAAGCCAGGCCCGAATCGGTCTTGGGATCGAAACGCAGCTTGATCTCGGTTGGGTAAGTCTTACCCAGCTCCTGGAACGGCGGGTGTATGCCCGGAGTGCCGCGCGGGATCGCCACCGCCGCGTTGATGCCGGGATCGCTGGTCTTCAGCAGATAATAGCCGCCCTCCTTCACCCATTCGGCGCCGGCCGGGCCGAAGTTCGCAGCCGGCCACATCCGCATCATGTCCAGCCGGAAGTGGAACGTCAGCTCGATCGGCCGCACGGAGGCGATCTCGAAAACCACGCCCAGGCCCCGCTTGGCGAACATGCGCTGCCGGATCGTGAACGCCGGGTGCGAATAAGTGATGGTGATCATCTCCGGCGTGACCTCGATCGACGCGGCATGCTGGTTGACATCGATCGGCACCGGATAGTCGTCCAGCTCCGCCGTGATCCCGAACTCGCTGAGCACTTTCGTCGGCCACAGCCACGCCTCGAACCCGCCGTCCTGCCGGCCCAGGATCGCCCCGTGCTCCCCCACCACGCTGAACGGCTTCGCAGCCTGACAGGGTTGGGTGATCGAAAGCGCCGGCGGCTCAATCGGCAATCGCGGAATGGGATGAAGCGCCGCGCCTGCGGCCGCCGCGCCGAACAGCATCAACACCCCGGCCTTCGCGCCGCCGATCATTTGCCTGTCCTCCCCCATCATCATAGACGCCGGCTGCCCCAGGCCGCGCTTCTGCCACACTGGAGACCATGCCGCCTTCTCAGGTCGCGCTCCAGGGCGCTGGGCACTTGGCCACCGCTCTCATCCAGGGATTCTCCCGCGCGCGCATCGCCCCGGTGTCGCTTCACAACCGCACCCACGCCCGGGCTCTGGCCCTCGCCGAGCGCTTCCCCGCGCTGGCCGTGTTCGAGCGCGAGCAGGATTTCGACTCCGAGCCATGCCCCTTGCTGCTGATCATTCCCGGCCCGGCCATCCTCCAGTTGCCCGCCGCCAGAATCGAGCGGCTGCGGCGTTCCGGCCGTGTGCTCGTCTCCTGCGCCAACGGTCTGCCGCTCTCGTTGCTCCAAACGACCTTCCCCGAAATTCACTGGGTCAAGGCGATCCCCAGCGTCTCCGCCGCCGTTGGCAGGGGCGTGACGCTCATGGCGAACGGCACGCCAGCCGTCGAGCGGATCTTCACCTCCCTGGGCACCGTCCTCCCCATCGAGAACGACGACGAGATCGATCGCCTCTCCGCCCTCACTTCCTGCCTCCCCGGGCTCCTCGCCGCCACGCTCGACGAGTTCGCGCACGCCTACGGTCTCGATGAACGTCAGACCCGCGAGATCCTGCTCGAGAGCGCTCTCGGCTCGATTCTCGTGGCCCAGGAAAGCCCGGCCAGCCTGGCGGACCTGGTCGCGAGCGTCGCCAATCCCGGCGGCCTCACCGAAACCGGAGTCTCCGTCATCCGCGAGCGCCTCCCGCCCCTTCTCGCCGCCATGAAGCAGGCGATGGACGCCAGGATCCGCGACCGCCGCGCCCGTTTGTCGCGCTAGAATCCTGGGTATGAAGGCCACTCCGCTCCTGCTCCTGCTTTTGGCCGTTTGCGCCAATGCTCAAGACGAATTCCCCACCTCCGCCGGCGCCGTCAAGATCACCCCCATACACCACGCTAGCCTGATGATCCAAGGTGGCGGCGTGGTGATCCACGTGGACCCGTTCCACGAAGGCAACTACACCGGCCTGCCCATGGCCGACCTGGTGCTGATCACGCACGACCACTTCGATCACATGGACGCCAAGGCCCTGGCCCTGGTGCGCAACGCCAAGACGGTGGTGATTGCACCGGCCGCGGTGGCTGCGTCCATCACCGGAGTGACCGTGATCGCCAACGGCGAGACGCGCGATTTCGGCGCCTGGAAAATCGAGGCCGTGCCCGCCTACAACCTGGTCCGCGGTCCCGCCGCCGGCCAGTTGTACCATCCCAAGGGCCGCGGCAACGGCTACGTGCTTACCTACGGCGGCAAGCGCTTTTACTTTTCGGGGGACACCGAAGGGGTTCCCGAAATGCGGGCGCTCAAGAACATCGACGTCGCCTACGTGTGCATGAACCTGCCCTACACCATGCCGCCGGAGGAGGCCGCCGCCGCGGTGCGCGCGTTCAAGCCGCGTGTCGCGATTCCCTATCACTACCGCGGCTCAGACCTGGGCGTGTTCACGGAAGCGCTGGCGGGTTCGGGCGTCGAGGTCCGCGTCCGCGATTTCTATCGCTGAAGCAGCAGCGGGATCGTTCCGCTGAAGCCGGCGTCCCGGAACGTCAGCTCGATAATGCCGCCCGGATCGGCACGAAGCGGAGGCATCTCGGGTCCCACTCTATAGCTGCGTTGTGGCTTGAGACCAAGCAGAAAAACCGAGGCCGCGGGTCTCTCGATGGTGACCGACCTCGCATTCCCCGTGACCACAACCAGGGCGTGGTCGAAGTCGAGTTGCTTAGGCGATGTGAGATCGATCGGCCGCGACTTGCCGTCCACGAAGGCCTCGAGCGTGCCGCCGAAGAAGCCGGCCCAGCGTGCGTCGTCGTCCCAACTGGAGCGTAGGAACAACTGCCCGAGCACCTCACTGTGCGCCGCGAGCGGTGCGTGGTAGTAGCTCAAACCCGGTTGGTAGGGATTCGCCCACAAAAACTCGTAGGGAGCGCCAAAAGGACCGTGCATGGAGAAGAGGTCGTGCAACAGCCAGCCCTGCAGGTACTGGTAGCCGAGCGAGGTCGTGTCATAGGCCACCATGGCGAGGTCCGCTGCGCGCGCCGATTCGGCCGCACGCTGGTCGAACTGGCCCGCGGCTGAGGCGGGGATGCGGTAGTCGTTCTCGGGCGCCTGGTACGGCGCGGGATAGTAGCTCAACAGGTCGACCGCCGGCAGCTCGCTGAAGTACGCCCGCGCACCCTCGCGCAAGTCGATATCGAGGTTGTCCCGCACGATGTGCAGAAGCTCGAACAGCGCGTAGCGCGCGTCGCGGGGCAATGCGTCTTCGCCGGCCGAGAGCGCGGGCACTACTTTTCCGCGCCACCACACTTCGACAATCCGCCGCAGTTCGCGCTCGGAAGCAGCCGGCGCCGTGCCCGCCAGGGCCATGGCGGCGAAGGCGCGCGAACGCGCCTCTTCGACTCCGGCGCTGGCTGCGGGACGCGCGATCGCCTGTTCGAGTTTGGCCGCGAGCGCGGCGGATTCCTGCTCCGTCAGCGCGTCCTGGCACCAGTCGAAGACCAGCGCGAGCTGGCGCAGATCGGCCCCCTCCCCGAGCGCCCATGCGATCGCCCGCCGGGCCGCCTCCTGGTCCCCAGATACCTGAAAATAAAGGGCATCGCCGAAGGCGCGCTCCGGCATCGCGGCCTTTCCCGCCAGCAACGATTCGAATTGCCGCCAGCGCGGCGAGTGGCGCTCCCGCTCGCGTTTGAGCAGCCGGTAATGTGCCGGCGTCAGCAGCAGGGAGGGGTGCTGTCCAGGCGCCTGGTAGTCGGGGGATTGGGCGGCGGCCGCGGCGGCGATTCCGGCAATCGCCACGCAAACCTTCCAGGGTCTCGTCTGCATTCTCCGCCTGCGGCTATGAGTACTCCGCGACCTGCAAATCATTTTCACACGCTTGTACTATTCCCGTGGCGGCCCCTCCTATGCTATAAAGGGTGACGAATTGGTGAAAGCAGCTCTTTGAAACCTGCCCTCTGCTGCAACAGGCAAAAGGCTGTGAGCGGGTGTTGGAGTTGAGACATTGTGCTTGCGGGAGCCGGTGTTCATAATGACTAGCCCCTCTCCTTCCGATTGCAGGTTGCAACAGAGGGTCTTTTTTGGAAGCGCGGGCCTAATACTTAGTGGGTTCGTTTATCGCCTGAGGCGATGCGTTCGGACTTGTTGAGAACTTCAAACGGTCCGGCGCCGCGGCCCAGCCCAAATGCAAGGCGAACCGCATCGGGATCTCCGATGCGGTTTTTTCTTTTCGACTACCAGGAGAGCGTTCCGGTGCGCGGTTCCTCGTCCGTCGCGGGCAGGTACAGGGTCTTGCAGCGCTCGCAGCGATAGACCTCCGCATCCTTGCCGAACTGCTTCTCAATCTCCGCGCCGAAAAAATACCACCGCTTGAGGTGACCGGCGCAGAGCTTGCCCTTCTCGTCCCTCTCGTTGCAGGCGCGCATCCGGGGAAGGCGGCGCTTCACTTTGACGCCATCGATGGTGGCGACGAGTTCGGCGACGGGCACGGGCTTGTCCGATGCGGCGTACTTTGGATTGGCCATGGCGGGTTGCGACCATAAGTATACCAGCGGCAGGTCCGCTCCCTCACGGTCGCGGTTCGATAGCAGCGCCTCATTAGCGACGGTAGCGGCGCCTCATTCCGAACCGCGCGCGTAAGCAAGCGGACGCCTGATCTACACTGGAATCTGCGAGGCCCCGGTTGATCGATCTCCACACCCACACCGACGAATCCGACGGAACGTCGTCCCCGTCGGAACTCGTCGCCGCGGCCTTGGCGTTGCGCCTCCAGGCGCTGGGAATCACGGACCACGACACGCTCTCCGGCTACGACGCGGCCGCACCGCTGGCGCGCGCGGCGGGTCTCGACTTGGTCTGCGGCATCGAGCTGAGCACCAAGCGGCGCCACGCGCCGGGCTGGCGCGGCCGCTCGATCCACCTGCTCGGTTACTTCCTGGGCTCGCCGCCGCCGGCGGAGTTCCGGGCCTGGCTCGAAGGCATCCGGCGGGCGCGGCGCGACCGCAACGTGCGTCTGGCCGAGCGCCTGCGATCCCTGGGCGTCGAGATCACCATCGAGGAAGTGGAACGCCTGGGGCGCTCGCAGGCCGGCCGCCCGCACTTCGCGCGCGCAATGGTCGAAAAGGGCTACGTCGCGAGCATTGAAGAGGCGTTCGCCCGCTACCTCGACGAATCGGCGCAGGGCTACGTCGAGCGCGACGAGCCGGAACTGGAGGCCGGGATCGAGACGCTCCGCGCGGCCGGAGCTCTGACATCGCTCGCGCACCCGATCCGGCTGAAGCGCCGCCGCCCGGCGTCGTTCGACAAGGATCTCGCCGAGATGTGCGAGATGGGCCTGGCAGCCATCGAGGTCTACCACAGCGATCACCAGCGCGCCGACGCCGAGTTCTTCCGCGCGTTGGCGCGGCGCTACGGCCTGAAGGTGACCGGCGGCACCGACTTTCACGGCGACAACAAGCCTGGAGTCGCCCTCGGCACCGGCTACGGCAATGTCGCGGTGCCTCGCGCCGTTCTCGACACCCTTCGTGGTACCGAACCGCGCGCGTAAGCAAGCGGACACGCGCCCCGCGCCACTCCAACGCGTGGCATGCTGGGACTGATGAAACGAATCGTGACACTGAGCCTGATCGCCGCAGCGAGCCTCGCCGCACAGCCGTACACGCGGGGCGTGGGTGTGTATCCCGGCAACCCGAAGGACTACTTCGGACCGGTGATGCGCGTGGACGCGACCACCTATCGCAACCTGGCGCTCCATCGGCCGGCCTACCACTCCAGCAGCTACGACTACAACCTCACGGCCCAGTTGGTGACCGACGGCATCAAGGAGACGCAACTGCCGCGGTGGGTGGCTTCCTCGACGAGCCAGCAGGGCGTGCTGCCGAAGAACGAGCGCGAGCGGCTGCTCGACCGCAACCCGCTGACCATGGTGGAGCTGAAAGGAACCGGCGGCTGGGTCCAGATCGAGTTGGGCGGCCGCGAAGGCGCGCCCGAAGTGGATCGCGTGGACATCCAGGCCTTCGTGCAGGCGGGCTCCGCCGAGCCGGGCTGGAAATGCGTCCTCTCCGGTTCCGACGATGGCACGGCGTGGAAGAAACTGGGCCGCGCGACGGGAACGGACCGCCCCGCCACGCTCTTCAAGGCATCCATCGCGCTGGCGGCCCCTGCGCAAAGCCGTTTCTACCGCGTCGAAGTCGAGGCGCCGGGCGCGCTGGCGTGGCGCGTCGGCGAGGTGGCGCTATTCGACAAGAACCGGCAGCTCGAAATCGGCGGGCCGTACGATTTCACCAGTGCGTGGATGAGCGAGGGCTCGGGCGTTGAGTGGGTCTACGTGGATTTGGGCGCGCGCTGCACGTTCGATCGCGTGGCGCTCTATTGGATCCGGCGCGCCGCCGAAGGTGCCATCGAGGTGTCGGACGACGCCGCGACCTGGCGCGCCATTCAGACGCTGCCAACCACGACGGCGCTGGTGGACGACCTGAAACTGGCCGAGGCGGCCAACGCAAGGTACGTGCGCGTTCGCATGACCCGGCCCGCTTCCCCCGGCAGCTACATCCTGAGCGAGTTGGAAGTGTGGGGGCGCGGCGGTCCGGTGGCCGAAGCGGCGCCCGCGCCCGCGATGAGGGCCGACGGCCGTCTGGATCTGGCCGGCGGCGCCTGGCGCATCCAGCGGGACTCGCTGGTGGAATCGGGCGGCGAGGCGCTCTCGCGCACGGGCTTCGACGACAAGGACTGGATGGTGGCCACCGTTCCGGGCACCGAGTTGGTGAGTTACCTCAACGCCGGCGCCATCCCCAACCCGAACTACGCCGACAACCAGAACATGGTCTCGGATTCCTTCTTCTACGCCGATTTCTGGTACCGGAACGAGTTCGTCGCTCCGGCCGGCGCAGAGGGCAGGAGAGCGTGGTTGAACCTCGACGGCATTAACTGGAAAGCCGACGTCTTTCTGAACGGAGAGAAGATCGGGCGCATCGAAGGCGGCTTCATGCGTGGGCGCTTCGACGTCACCAGCCGCCTGAAGCCCGGCGAGCGGAACGCGCTGGCCGTGCGCGTCGTGAAAAATGCGACCCCGGGAAGCGTGCGCGAGAAAACCTGGGAGAGCCCCGACAAGAACGGCGGCGCCCTCGGTGCCGACAACCCGACTTATCACGCCACCATCGGCTGGGACTGGATTCCGGTTGTTCGTGGGCGCGACGACGGCATCTGGAAGGACGTGTACCTGACCACCAGCGGCCCCGTGACCATCGACAATCCGTTCGTCACCACCGTGCTGCCGCTGCCGGACACTTCGAAGGCGGACATCCACGTGGAAGCGACGCTGAGCAACCACGAAGCGAAGGCGGTCTCCGGCACCCTGCGCGGGCGTTTCGGCGATAAGGCGTTCGAGATGCCGGTGGCGCTCGATGCGTCGGCTGAGAAGACCGTGAAGGCGACGCTGCACCTGGAGAATCCGAAGTTGTGGTGGCCCGCGGGATACGGCGAGCCTAACCTCTACAACGTGGAGCTGCGATTCGAAACCGCGGACCAGGGCGTCTCGGACGCGAAGCGGTTCGAGGCCGGCGTGCGGCAGTTCACCTACAGCGAGGAGGGCGGCGCGCTGCGCATGTGGATCAACGGCCGGCGCTTCATCGCCCGAGGCGGGAACTGGGGTTTCCCGGAATCGATGCTGCTCTATCGCGGGCGTGAGTACGACGTGGCGGTGCGCTACCACGCCGACATGCACTTCACCATGATCCGCAATTGGGTGGGGCAGACCGGCGATGACGAATTCTACGAGGCCTGCGACCGCCGCGGCATCGTGGTGTGGCAGGACTTCTGGCTCGCGAATCCCGCCGACGGCCCGGACCCGGACGACAACGACCTGTTCCTGCGCAACGTGCGGGACTATGTGCTGCGCGTGCGCAACCACGCTTCGATGGGCCTGTATTGCGGGCGCAACGAAGGCTATCCGCCCAAGCCGATCGACGACGGCATCCGGAAAACGCTGGCGGAGCTGCACCCGGACCTGCACTACATCCCCAGCTCGGCCGACGACACAGTCGAGGGGCACGGCCCGTACGGCGTGCTGCCGACGCGGTTCTATTTCGAACAGCGGGCCACGCCCAAACTCCACAGCGAGCTCGGAATGCCCAACATCATGTCGCTCGACAGCGTGCGGCAAACCATGCCGGACACCGAGATGTGGCCGCAGGGACGCATGTGGGGCCTGCACGACTTCTGCCTGAACGGCGCGCAGCGGGGCACGGCGTTCCGCGCCATGATCGACGATGGCTACGGCGGCGCATCGAGTGTGGATGAGTGGCTGACGCTGGCGCAATTCGTCAACTACGAAGGGCACCGCGCCATGTACGAGGCGCAAAGCCGCAACCGTATGGGCCTGCTCATCTGGATGAGCCATCCCGCGTGGCCGACCTTCGTGTGGCAGACCTACGACTACTACTTCGAGCCCACCGCGGCGTATTTCGGCGCAAAGAAGGCGTCCGAGCCGCTGCACATCCAGTGGAACGCGGCCACCGATACGGTGGAAGTGGTGAATTACAGCGGCGGCAATGCGACCGGGCTGAGGGCGCGGGCCGAGATCCGGAACATGGACGGGTCGCTCAAGTGGGAGAAGGAAGTTCCGGTCACGAGCGCCGAGGACAGCGACGTCCAGGCGATCAAGATGGAGTACCCCGCGGGCCTGACCCCGGTGCATTTCATCCGGCTGCGGCTCGCGCGCGGCGGCGAAACGGTGTCCGAGAACTTCTACTGGCGCGGTCTCAAGGAAGGCGACTACCGCGCGCTGCGGCAGCTTCCCAGGGTGAAGATCGAAGCCGCCACGCGCGTCGAGCGCCAGGGCAGCCGCTGGCAACTGGCGGTAGACCTGCACAACGTGTCCTCCCAGCCGGCGCTGATGGTGAAGCTGAAGGTGGTGCGCGAGAAGAGCGGCGACCGCATCCTGCCGGCGATGTACTCCGACAACTACGTGGCCCTGATGCCGGGCGAGCGCCGCACCATCGCGATCGAGGTGGAGGACGCCGACACCCGCGGCGAAGCGCCGCGCGTGGCCGTAGACGGGTTCAACGTGGCCGAAGTGGTCCCGTTCCGAACCGCGAGCGTGAGCGAGCGGACGCCCACACCGCAGTAGTGGGCTCGCCGGTGGCCCCATTCCGAACCGCGAGCGTGAGCGAGCGGACGCCCCGATAGTACCGACGGCTGCGATCCGGTACCTGCGCGCGAAACGCGGTCTTGATTTTACGACGCAGGGGTAGTGTAATGGGCGGCTGGAGGTTTTCCGCCTATGCGCGCCTTTATCCTCTGTGTAGCGGTCCTAATGGGCATTCTGGCGGCGGCTTTGCCGGCCCAGCAGGTGCTCGACAACCAGGCCATCATCAAGTTGCACAACGCCGGGCTGAGCGACGACACCCTGCTCCACCTGATTAATACGGAGCCAGGGAAGTACGCGACGGGCGTAAGCGATATCATTGCGCTGAAGCAGGCGGGCATTTCCGAAAAACTCATCAAGGCCGTGGCGACCAGAGCGAACCCGGCGCCGCCGCCACCAGCAAAGGTAGTTCCAGGCCCAGCTTCCATCCCCGCGGCGGCAACGCCGGCGGTGGCTACACCGGCGGCGGCGACACCTGCGCCGGCACCGGCCCCAACCCCGGTGCAGGGCCCGCCTGCTCTGGCCGCCGCGCAGGGCGGGGGCTCCGGCAGCAATCCACAACAGAGCGCCGTCTACTACTCCAGCGAGCACAAATGGGTGCCCCTGGGAACGGAGACGGTGAATTGGAAATTGGGTGCCGGGAAGTTCCGGGCCATTGCCTCGGCCGGCACCGTCAAACGGGACGTGAACGGCGTTCTCGGCGGAGCCAGTAGCATGACGACCCTGAAGTCGCCGCCGCATTTCCTGCTATACGCCACGCAGAACGTTGCCATCACGCAGTACTATTTCGTCCACATGCGGACGCACAGCGACGGGCGGGAATTCCTGGCCCCCAGGCAGGAGGATTTCGACTTCCGCGCCACCCGCGACACGGTGCCCTTCGAGAGCAAAGAGGTTGAGAGCCACTGGTTCCTGATCACGCTGCCGGCGATGGAGCCCGGCGAATACGGCATCGTTCCCCCGGATGTCGCGGCCGCCAGCCACACCGCCGACGATTCGGCCAAGATGTACACGTTCCGGTTGGTGCCGTAGGGCATGCGGACGGCCAGAGGGCTTGCCGTCGTACCGCCTGGAATACGGGCTCGAGCCGCTGCCCGACGGCGCCCCGGCTGATTGAGTCATGGCGCTGCCGGTCTCCGTCCGTTTCGGGAAGGGGACGTGGGCGCTGGCGTCGTTCGGCGTACACGGACCGCAATCGCCGGTACGGCTGAAGCTGCCGATGCGGCCGGAAGCGGTCGAACTGGACCCGCACCAAGTGAATCGGGTCTTGATTTCTCCTTCGGGGAGTAGTGTAATAGGCCCCGGAGGTTGGTACGTTCATGCGGATGCTTATTCTTCGTGCGACGATTCTGATCGGAGTCCTGGCGGCAGGCTTGCTGGCACAGCAACAACTCAACAACGAGGCGATCATCAAGTTGCATAACGCCGGGCTCGGCGATGACATGATCCTCAATATGGTGAACACGCAAGCCGGGCAGTACGCTCTGGGGGTCGACGACGTGGTCGCGCTCAAGCGGGCCGGGGTCTCCGAGAAAATCATCGGGGCTATGATGAGTCCCCACACCAACTCTCTGCCGATAACGGCGCCGCCGGCACAGCAAGGCGCAGCGCCGGCTGGGGCTTATCCGACGGAAATCGGTGTGTACTTCCTCAAGAGCGACAAATGGGAGGAGGTCCTGCCGGAAGTGGTCAACTGGAAGACCGGTGGAGTTCTCAAGAGCGTTGCGACGGCCGGGATCGTCAAAGGGGATGTCAACGGCAGGCTCCACGGCCCGACCAGTAAGAATGACGTGCGGACCCCACTGGAATTCCTGATCTGCGCTCCTGAGGGCGTGTCCATCACCGAGTACCAGTTGCTGCGGCTGCGGCCACAGAAGGACGGGCGCGAATTCCGCACTGTGACCGGAGGCGTTATGCACGTCTCGGGGGGTGCTACGCGCGACTTAGTGGAGTTCCAAGGCAAGAAAATCGCCAGCCGCACGTTTGTGATTCAGCCAAGCGGCCTCGGCCCAGGCGAGTACGGCTTCCTGCCGCCCGGATCCGCGATGAGCAGCAGCGCCTCGGCGCAACTCGGCAAGATGTACACGTTTCACCTGCTCGAGTAGCGCGGAAAGGGTCGCCCGCAGCCTACTTGGCTGGCTTGTCCGCCCCCGGGGCCGATTGCGGGCCGAACTCCACCTGGAGCTGGTTGACCACCTGCTTGACGCCCTGGACCTTGCGGGTGATGCGCTCGGCCTTCGCCCTTTGGCTCTCCTCCCGCACCTTGCCTTGCAGGGTGACGACGCCGTCCTTGACGTCCACGTCGATGCCGCCGCCCTTCACGTCACGATCGGCGGCCAGCCGCGCGATGACCTTGTCGTGAAGCTCGCCGTCGGTCAGAGTCTTCTGCGCGAGGACGGGACCCGCGACGGCAAGCAGGAAACCCACCACGGTGACAACAGAGAGTAGGCGCATAAGATCACTACCATTCTAGTCGGTTTTGCCGACCATGGAATGCCAGTCGAGTTGCTCCAGGAAGGCGGGGTCCTCACGCCAGCGGGGCTGCACTTTGACGAACAGCTCCAGGAAAACCTTGCGGCTGAACATGACTTCCATCTCTTCTCGCGCCATGGTGCCGATCAGTTTCAGCATCGACCCTTTGGCCCCGATGAGAATACCCTTCTGCCCGGCGCGCTCCACATAGATGGTGGCGGAGATGCGCGTCAGGCGCGGCGATTCCTCCCAGGCATCCACCAGCACGGCGACCGAGTGGGGCACCTCCTCGCGGGTCTGGGACAGGATCTTCTCGCGAACCAGCTCCGCCGCGAGAAAGCGCTCGGGCTGGTCGGTAAGGTAGTCCGGCGGGAAATACTGAGGGCCCTCGGGAAGGCGCGCCAGAATCGCGGCGCGCAGCTCGTCCATGCCGGCGCCCTTCAGCGCCGAAATGGGAAAGTAGTCGGCGAAGGCGTAGGCGGCCTGGTAGCGCTCGATCATCGGAAGCAGTTGCGACTTGGACTTGACGCGGTCCACCTTGTTCAGCAGCAGCAGCACCGGCGCCCGGGTGTTCGCGATGAGGCGCACGGCAGCCTCGTCGGCCTCGTTGAAAGGACGCGAGGCGTCGGCCAGGAACAGCAGCAGGTCGCGCTCATCGAGGGCCGCTCGGATACTGTCCATCATGCGGCGATTGAGCAGCGTGTCGGGCGCGTGGATGCCGGGCGTGTCGAGGAACACCACCTGGGCGTTGGGCATCGTAAGGACGCCCTGCACCAGCGCGCGCGTGGTCTGCGGCTTGGCCGTCACGATGGCGAGCTTCGTTCCCACCAGCGCGTTCAGCAGGGTGGACTTCCCCGAGTTGGTGCGGCCCAGGATCGAAACGAATCCCGAGACGTGGCCCGGCGTTTCAGGCATGATTGGTTTGTTCCTCCACTTTCGAGACGCGCACCTGCTCGACGCGCAGGTCGTTGCTCTTCAGCACCTCAATCCGGATACCCTGGCGCTCGACGGACTCGCCGGGCTGCGGCACATGGCCGAGCCACTCGCTGACCAGTCCGCCGGCCGTGGTCGAATCGGGCTGCTCGGCGGGATGGAAGTCGAGCAACTCCTCCAGGCGGTCGAGGCTGAAGTTGCCGGAGACCACGTAGCGGCCGCTCGAATCCTTCACCACATCCTCAACCGGCTCGTGCTCGTCCTGAATCTCGCCGAAGACTTCCTCGACCAGGTCTTCTAGTGTGACCAGGCCGGCCGTGTTGCCGTACTCGTCCACCACGATCGCCATGTGCACGCGGTCCTGCTGCATTTCCTTGAGGAGGCCTTTGACCGGCTTGGTCTCGGGCACGAAGCTTATGGGACGTAGCAGTTCACGCACGGTCCGGCCCTGGCGCTCGTCCTCGTCGAGTTCGAACATGTCGCGAACGTGGACGAAGCCGATGATGCGATCGATGCCGGTCTCGTAGACCGGAATGCGCGAGTATTGCTCGGTAATAACGAGTTCGCGCAGGTCTTCGAGAGAACGGTCCGCCGCGACCGCGACGATGTTGGGCCGCGCCGTCATGACCTCGCGCACCGTCTTGTCGCCGAATTCGACCACGGACTGGATGAGTTCCCGGTCGCTCTCCTCGATCAGTCCCTCTTCGGTTCCCGCCGTGATCAGCGCTTCGATGTTCTCGGCAGGGGTGGCAATGGCGTTCTGCTCCGGCTCGCCGTTGGTGAGTTCGGTCAGCGACTGGAAGAACGCCGAGACCGCCACTAGCGGGCGCATCAAGAAGGCCACCGCCTTCAGCAGGGGGGCAAACGCGCCCAACCACCGCCCGCTGCTGCGCCGGTAGAGCACGTGCGGCACCACGTAGGTGGCAACCAGCATGGTGACCCACGCCAGCAGGCAGGATTCCACGATGCCGCGCACGGTATTCCGGTTGGAGTGCAGCAGCAGAAACACGATGCCCAGCAGCACCAGCAGCGTGTGCTTCACCAGCGAAAACGTGACGACGCCATGGTCGGTGTCCACGCCGATGCGGGGCTGGAGCGTCTCCTTGAAGTACTCGAGCGCCGGCCGCTCGTGCGGGCGCAGGCGCAGCGACTCCTGGTAGAGTTGCTGAACCAGCGTGACGGCAGCCAGCACCACGGCCAGAAGCGTGGCGACAGCGATGAGGATCATGGTCACGGCCGTACCCGCTCGATCAGCCCGGCCGGCAGTCCCAACTCCTGGCGATGCCGCTTCTCGGCGCGGGCCATGCGGCCGCGATCCTTCTGGTGATCCATGCCCAGCAGGTGAAGCACTCCGTGCAACAGCAGGACCTCGACCTCGTCGGCGAGGCTGTGGCCGCGTTCGCGCGCCTGCTCGGCGGCCCTCTCGAGCGAGATCGCGATCTCTCCCAGGAAGCCGTCGGGGCCGGGCGAGGGGAAGGAAAGCACGTCCGTCGGATAGTCGTGTTTCAGGAACTGGCGGTTGAGGCGCTGTAGTTCGGCGTCGTCGGCCAGCAGGCAGGTGAAGCGCCGGCCATCTGTGACGTGCTCTTCCAGACGGACGGCGAAGGCTCGCAGGTCCCGGCGCGTGAGGCCGGCCGGCAGGCGGCCGCAGACGAACGTACTATGAGGTTCGGGCATCGAGTGCAGGTCAGGCGCCGGGGATGAGCGAGCTCTCGGGCTCAGGCTCGCGCGGCCGCTCGGCGGCCGACTCCCCGAGCTTCAACGAGAGCTGGCGCGACGCCCCGATGAGCTCCTGCCACCGTTCGTACGCTTTGACGATCTTCTGCACCAGGGTGTGGCGCACCACGTCCCGCTCATCGAAGGCCACGAAGCTGATGCCTTCGGTGCCGCGCAGGACCTCCTCGGCGTTGAGCAGGCCGCTGCGCTTGCCAAGCGGCAAGTCGATCTGGGTCACGTCGCCGTTCACAACCATTTTGGAGTTGAAGCCCTGGCGCGTCAGCACCATCTTCATCTGCTCCGAGGTGCTGTTCTGGGCCTCGTCCACGATCACGAAGCTGTCGTTGAGAGTGCGGCCGCGCATGAACGCGATGGGCGCGATCTCAATCACGCCGCGCTCGAGCAGCTTCTCCACTTTGTCCATCTCGAGCATGTCGTAGAGGGCGTCGTAGAGCGGGCGCAGGTACGGGTCAACTTTCTCCTGAAGCGTGCCGGGCAGAAAGCCGAGCCGCTCGCCCGCTTCCACGGCCGGACGGGTCAGGATGATGCGGCTCACCCGCTTGCTGAGGAGCGCGGAGATGCCCATGGCCACCGCCAGGTAGGTCTTGCCGGTGCCCGCCGGGCCGATGCCGAAGACCAGGTCGTTGCGCTCGATGGCCTCCACGTAGCGCCGCTGGTTGACCGTTTTGGGGACGACGATTTTCTTTCCGAAGTTCCGCTGCCGGCCGCTCAGGACAAGGCCGCGCAGGCTGACCTCGGGGTCCGCCGTCACCACGCGCAGATAGCTGTTGAGGTCGCCGTTGCTGAACGCCTGCCCCTCTTTCACCAGGGCGACATATTCTTCGAGGATGCTGCCGGCACGGGTGACATCGGCCTCGGCTCCTTCGATCTCCAGGCAGTCGTCCAGCAGGCAGGTGCTGACGCCCAACCCCTTTTCAAGGATCCGTATATTCTCGTCGTTGGTGCCGAACAGGGACTCAATACCGCGGCTGATCTGGACAGATACTTTCATTCGGTGGGAAGGAGAAGACGCGGAGCTAACATCTTTATACATTATACTACGCCCCTCGGCCGGTGCTCTTTGTGAGGCAGGCCGTTTGGCCTGCCTTGGCAGGCACCCCACGAGGAGCTACCGTCGCGCGTGCCACAATAAAGAATATGCGATGGAAAGTGGCGCTCCTGCTGCTCGGAGCGTCTTTTTTGATGTCCGGCGCCACGAAGCTGACTGTAGAGCAGTTGGTCGGCTTTGTGCGTTCCTCGGTTGAACAGAAACAGCCCGACAAGAAGGTCGCCGACTACCTGGAGACGATTTCTCTCTCTCAGCGGCTCGAGGACCAAACCATCGAGGAGCTGCGGGCGCTCGGCGCAGGGCCCAAGACCGTCGAAGCGCTGAAGGCCCTGGGGACCGGCTCGCAGAAGCTTTCGCCGCCATCCCAACCCACCCCCACGCCGCCGCCCCCGCCACCGATCGCGCCGCCCAGCGACGAGGAGCAGGGCAAGGTGATCGAGCAGGCGCGCGACTACGCCATGAACTACACCAAGTCGCTACCCGACTTCCTCTGCACCCAGCTCACGCGCCGATACGTCGACCCGCATGGCACCAAGTTCTGGGGCCTCGAAGACACGCTCACGGCCCACGTGAGTTATGTGGACCACAAGGAAGACTACAAGCTGATGACCAGGAATGGCAAGTCGACCCTCAACTCGTCTATCTGGTCGGTGGGGGGCGCCAACTCGGCCGGGGAGTTCGGCAGCATGATGGCGGGGATTTTCGATCCCAAGACGGAGGCCACCTTCCACTGGGAGCGGTGGGCGACGTTGCGCGGCCGGCGCGCGTACGTCTTCGCCTACCAGGTCGCGCAAGAGCGCTCGGGGTGGCGCGTCAGCTCCGGCCACGATGCCGCCGGCGGCTCCAATAGGGAGACCGTGCCCGCTTACCACGGGCTGGTGTTCGTGGATCGCGACCTAGGCGCCGTGGTGCGGGTCACGCTGGTGGCCGAGCTGCCGTCCGACTTCCCGATCCAGATGGTAGAGGACACCCTGGACTACGATCTCGCCGCCATCAGCGGCCACCAGTACCTGCTGCCGCTCAAAGCCGTCGTCGAGATGAAAGAGGGCAGCCACATGTCGAAGAACGAAGTGGAATTCCGCCTCTACCGCAAGTTCAGCAGCGAAGCCACCATCACCTTCGATACGCCCGACGCGCCGGCGGAGCCGCCGAAGAAGTAGGTCGCCCTACCGAACCGCGCGCGTCAGCAAGCGGACATCGATGGGCGAGCGGGGCGCCGCACCACCTGCGTGCGACAATGAAATCGTATGCGATTGAGAGTGGCGCTCCTGCTGCTCGGAGCGACGCTGTGGTTGCCCGCGGCGGCGAAGCTGACGGTCGAGCAGTTAGTCAGTTTCATCCAGTCCGCGATTCAATTGAAGCAGCCGGACCGGCAGGTGGCGGCCTACCTCGGCACGGTCACCCTCACGCAGCGGCTTGACGACGCCACCATCGAGGAGTTGCAGGGAGCCGGCGCCGGGCCGAAAACGGTCGACGCGCTGAAAGCCCTTCGGGAGGCCTCGCAGACCTTGTCCGCTCCTCCCCAGCCAACTCCCACGCCGCCGCCCCCGCCACCGCTCCCGCCGCCTAGCGCGGAGGAGCAGGACAAGGTCCTCGCGCAGGCCCGCGAGTACGCGATGAATTACACCAAGACGCTGCCGGACTTCCTCTGCACGCAGGTGACGCGCCGCTACGTGGACCCGCACGGCATGGAGTTCTGGGCGCCCACCGACACTCTGACCGCGCGGGTGAGCTACGTCGACCACAAAGAGGACTACAAGCTGGTGGCGGTGAACAACCATTCGGTCACCAACGTGTCCTTTCAATCCGTGGGCGGCACGACTTCGGCCGGCGAGTTCGGCAGCATGATGAAAGAGATCTTCGACCCCGAGACCGAGGCCACCTTCCGCTGGGAGCGCTGGGCCACGCTGCGCGGCCGGCGGGCGCACGTCTATACGTACGAGGTGGATCAGCCCCGGTCGAAATGGCGCGTGGGCTACAAGGGCGAGCATTCGAGCGATGAAACCGTACCCGGCTACCATGGCCTGATTTTCGTCGACCGCGACCTGCTTGCGGTGGTGCGGATCACGCTTGTGGCCGAGCTTCCGCCCACCTTCCCCATACAGCAGGCCCAGGACACGCTGGACTACGATCTCATCGCCATCAGCGGCCACCAGTATCTCCTGCCGCTCCGCGCGGTGGTGCAGTTGCGCGAAGGGAAGTACCTCTCCAAGAACGAGGTCGAGTTCCGGCTGTACCGCAAGTTCGGCGCCGAGGCGACCATCACCTTCGACACCCCCGACGCGCTGCCCGACGACAAGACCAAGGAACAGCCGGCGAAGTAAGGGGGGTGCAGCCGCGGCGGAGTCTACACCAGCTTGGCCAACGTGGCGTTTTCACTCATGTCCCCGCCCGAAGTTCGACCGCGGGGTCGACTTTGGTTGCGCGGCGCGCCGGCATCCAGCAGGCGATCAACGCCACTGCCGCCAGCACCACGGTGAGCGCAGCGAAGGTCCAGGGGTCGGCAGGGCCGATCCCATGGAGGAGCGATTTGAGGAATCGAGTGAACACAAGTGCAACGGCCAGTCCCGCGCTCAGGCCGATGACCGTGATCACCATGCCACGACCCACGATCCACCGCAACACGTCACCGGTCTGCGCCCCGAGCGCCATGCGTATGCCGATCTCTTGTCGGCGTTGGCTGATCGTGCAGGCGATCACTCCATAGATACCCAAGGCCGCCATCAGCAACGCGGTCAACGAGAACGCTCCCATCAGGAAGCCAGTGGTCCTCTCTGAGAGAATGGAGCTGTCAACGAACCACTCCATCGGCCGCACGTTGGCAAAAGCCATCTCGGGATCGATCTCCCGGATCGCGCGCTGCACCGGTTTCACCAGCGCGAGCGGGTTGGCGCCGGCTTGGATTAGGAAGTAAAAGGTGGATCCCGTTCCCCATTGCCCCTGGTCATAGGGCACGTAGAGCATCGGCACCACATCGCCCGTCAGGCCGAATACCTTCTCGTCTTTCACCACTCCCACCACCGTCCTGGGGTTGCGCATGCCGTCCGAGATATCGAGGTGGGCGCCCAACGCATCGCCGCGCGGGAAATAGCGGCGCGCGAGGCACTCATTGACGATCGCAACGGACTCCGCACCTTGCTTGTCGTGCTGCTCTAAGGCACGGCCTTGCAGGATCGTCACCCCCATCGTCCGGAAGTAATCCGCGCTGATCCGCCGGACCTGCGCGCCGTGGTTGTCTGCGTCGGTATAGGTCCGCTTCCCTTCAATATCGAAGGTCAAAGAAAAACCGCCAGCCATGGGCAGCGTATGGATGACAGCCGAGTGGCGGACGCCCGGCGTCGCTCGCACATGTTCGAGCGCCGCATCCAAGAAGCGGCTGCGCTGGCCGTTGCTTTTGTATTTGGAATCGGACAGCGTGACCCTCATCGCCAGGACATTCGCCGGGCGGAAACCGGGATCGCTGCCACGGAGCTGCACCAGGTTGCGGACCACAAGTCCCGCCCCGATGAGCAACGCCAAGGCCAGTCCTATCTGAGTCGCCGCCAGGACCTCCAGGGTCCAGCGATGGCCGCGAGATCCGCTGGCGGCTCGGCTGGCGCCCCTCAACAAAGTGTCGAGATCCGCTTTCGTGGCCTTGGTGGCCGGCGCCAGTCCGAACACGATACCGGTGATCAGCGACAGCCCGAGGGAGAAACCGAGCACAGGCGCATCCAGCCGGATCTCGCTCCACAGCGTGATTCCCTGACCGCGCATCCAGATATTGACCAGCGGGATCGCAGCCGCTGCAAGCGCAACCCCCACTGCGCCGCCGAGCGAGGCCAGGAGCACGCTCTCGATGAGCAGTTGACGCATCACAAGAAGACGGCTGCCCCCTAATGCGAGGCGGATCGCGATCTCCCTGGTACGCGAAGCCGATCTGGCCAGCAGCAGATTGGCGGTATTGGCGCAGGCGATCAGCAACACCAGGAGCACGGCTCCCTGCAAAAGCAGGATGGTTCGCCAGTCGGGCCAGCCGCCCAGCAGGTCCTGACGCAACGACTTCACAACGATGCTCCAGCCAGGCTCATACACCTTTTCGTGCTGCCGGGCGATCACCGACATAGCGGCCTGGCTCTGTGCGATGGATACTCCCGGCTTCAAGCGCGCGATGACGTCAAAACTGTGCCAATGCCCGCGATCTTCCCGCAGTTTCGCCAGCGAAAGAGGGACGAAGGCCAGATCGGGGCCTTCGAGAAAGGCCATGCCAGGCGGCAGCACACCCACGACGGAGTAGCGTCCGCCGTTCAGCCAGACGGATTGGCCAACCACATCGGCGCGCCCCCCGAATCGGGCTCTCCATAACTGGTCGCCAAGCAAGACGATCCGATCGTTGCCTGGCTGGTCCTCGTTCTCGGCGAATAGGCGCCCGAACCTGGGCCATACTCCTAAAAGGCGCAGATAACTCGGCGTGACCGAGAGAGCCGTGATTGGGATTGGCTCACCATTGCCGGTGAGATTGAGCTCCAGCGCTTGGATCGCTCCGAGATCCTGAAAAACCTCGTTCTTCTTCCGCCAGTCGAGATACTTCGTGCCTGACACGGAGAATTGCGGCTGATCCTTGTTGCTCTCGTACAGCGATACCAGCTCTTCGTCTTTTTCAAATGGCAGCGGCCGCAGCAGGAACGCGTTCGCTACGCTGAAAATGGCGGTGTTCGCGCCGATTCCCAGAGCCAGCGTGAGAACAACCACTGCAGTGAAACTCGGGTTCCGGCGCATCTGCCGCCAGCCATAAATAAGGTCCCGTCTCACTGTCTCTAGAACCGGATGTCCGCGACGATCACGATAGGCCTCTTTCGCCGGCTCCAGGCCGCCGGATTTCAGCAGCGCCTCACGGCGGGCCTGTTCCGGAGTCATCCCGGTACGTAGGTTGTCCTCGATCTGCATCTGCAGGTGGTTCCGGAGTTCCTCTGCCAATTCACGCTCCCGGCGCTCACTGGCAAAGGAGCCGGACAGGCGGGAGAAAAAGACGCGCACGGCTCTCATGAAGCCTCCTCCCGTGGAGAGAAGAATCGGGAGATGATGCCTGTGGTCCGATCCCAGTCCCGCGCCTCCCTTTCGAGTTGTCTCTTCCCCGCACGTGTCAGGGCGTAGTATTTCGCCCTGCGATTGTTGTCCGACACGCCCCACTCAGCGGAAATGTATCCCACCTGTTCGAGTTTCAGCAGGGCCGGATACAGGGTTCCATATCGCACCGCCAGCAAATCTCCGCTGATCTGTTCGATCCGGCGCGCGATGCCGTATCCGTGCAAGGGCCCAAGTGTTTCCAGCGTCTTCAAAACCATCAAGGCAAGCGTGCCCTGCCAAACGTCGGCCTTTTCAGTCATGCGGCTCCTACTGTCTACCAATAGGAGCGTATCAGATCTCTTATTGGAAGGCAATAGGTGCGCGCAAGAGTTCCGTAGTGTTTAGCCATCCGCAATGCCCCCCCCCACGGGAATGCCTGAAAGAGTCTCCTCAGCGATCCTGAATCGGGAGGAAGTGATTTGCTACAGACATTCTTTACGCGTTCGTGCGCGATAGATCGTCTACGACAGGGACCGTTGGCGGGGCACAGCTGACTCCTTCCGAAATAGTCTCTCCAAATGCATGCGGCATCGGTCTTTCCCTGGCGCTCGTCCTAGCTGACTGGAGTCCTGCCCCACGGCGAGCTACGATAGGACTCTATGCCTCGCGCGAAGAAACCCGGGCCGGTGATCGCGCGGCGGTATGTGATCACGGGACGGGTGCAGGGCGTGGGCTACCGGTATTTTGCCGAGGGCCTGGCGGAGGAGCTGGGGTTGGCCGGCTACACCCGCAACCTCGACGACGGGAGCGTGGAAGTCTACGCGCTGGGCACGTCCGACCAATTGGCTGAGCTGTCCGGCTACCTGTGGCGAGGCCCGCGAGGGGCCGATGTGCGCGGCGTCCAGGAGATGGACGCACCGGTCCAGGACTTGACCGATTTCCGAATCGAGTACTTTTCATGAGCGAACCCGATCTCAAGAAGCTGATTCGCGAGGTGCCGGATTTCCCCAAGCCGGGCATCCTCTTTTACGACATCACGACGCTGCTCAAGGACAAGGACGGTTTCCGGGCGGTGATCGACGGACTGAAGGCGCACTATGAGGGCGCCCGGATCGATGTGATTCTGGGCATCGAGGCGCGGGGCTTTATCTTCGGCCCGGCGCTCGCCTACGCGCTCGGAACCGGCTTCATCCCCATGCGCAAGCCCAAGAAGCTGCCCGCCGCCACGGCCAGCGTCCGCTACGATCTCGAATACGGCAGCGACAGCCTGGAGATTCACCGCGACGCCGTCCAGGCCGGCCAGAAAGTGCTGATCGTGGACGACCTGTTGGCCACCGGCGGCACCGCCCGCGCCGCCACGCAGTTGATCGAAAGCGTGGGGGGACAGGTGGCCGGCGTCGCCTTCGTGATCGAGCTCCTGTTCCTCAACGGCCGCACGAAGCTCGCGGGCTACGACGTGTTCTCGCTGCTGGCCTACGAGAAGTGAGCATGACGGCGCGGAGCGCGCGCGTGCGGGCGCTGGCAAAGGTCAACCTCGAATTGCGCGTGCTCGGCCACCGGCCAGACGGCTACCACGAACTGCGCACCGTCTTCCAGACCATCTCGTTGGCCGACACCATCGACATCGCGTTCACGCGGGCGCGGCGTACCTCCATCTCCGTGACGGCGGATGTCGAAATTCCCGGCGGCAACATCATGGAGCGGGCGGCCGCGCTGGCGCTCGACGCGATGGGGACGGCGGGCCGGGTTGAGATGCGCTTGAAGAAACGCATCCCGATGGGAGCCGGCCTCGGCGGCGGATCGAGCGATGCCGCGGCGGTGCTGCTGGCGCTCCCGGTGCTGGCGGGCAAGATCCTGGCGCCGGCGCGCCTGCTGGAACTCGCGGCGGAGCTGGGCAGCGACGTGCCCTTCTTCCTGCTGGGCGGAACCGCGGTGGGGCTGGGGCGCGGCACCGAGATCTACCCGCTTCCCGACCGGCCTGCGGGTTACGGCGTGCTGATCGCGCCCGGAATTCACGTCTCGACCGCCGAGGCCTACCGCGACCTGGGCCGGCCGGAGTTGACTTCAGGAGCCGCACAAAGTATCATAAGTGTTTTCCAGTCTAGCGTTTGGGAACAAGGGCAGTGCCCTGCGGAAAGCCTGGGGCACAACGATTTCGAGGTTGTGGTTTTCGAGAAGCATCCCCGTCTGCGGGCTTTCAAACGGCAGCTCGAAAGGCTCGGAGCAACCCCTGCTATGCTCAGTGGGAGTGGTTCTGCGCTGTTCGGCGTCTTTGGCGAGCGCGGGCAAGCCCGGCGCGCGTGTGAACTTTTGGGAAAGGAGCAAGCGCTTCCGGTCCGGTTCGTAAGCCGGGCCCGTTATCGCGCCCGATGGTGGGGCGAGTTGGAGGCGCATCTCGCGGATAAGGTATGGCCGCCGCAAAGCCGGTACGTATGATGGATCCTGAGCGGATCAAGATTTTCACGGGCAACGCCAACGCGCCGTTGGCCCGGGAGATTTGCGAGTTTCTGGCGCTGCCGCTGAGCGCCGCCTCAGTGAAGAATTTCGCCGACGGCGAGATTTACCTGCAGATCCAGGAAAACGTGCGCGGAGCCGACGTCTTCGTGGTCCAGCCGACCTCGAAGCCGGTGGACCGCAACCTGATGGAGTTGCTCCTCATGATGGACGCGCTGCGGCGCGCCTCGGCGGACCGCATCACGGCGGTGCTGCCGTATTACGGCTACGCTCGCCAGGACCGCAAGGACAAGCCGCGAGTGCCGATTTCGGCCAAGCTCGTCGCCAAGCTGCTGGAGCGTTCGGGCGCCGACCGCATTCTGGCGCTCGACCTGCACGCCGCGCAGATTCAGGGCTTTTTCGACGTCCCGGTGGATCACCTGTTCGCGATGCCCGTGATGATCGAGCACATGCGGGCCCGCCAGACCGCGCACACCATCGTGGTCTCGCCCGATGCGGGCGGCGTGGAACGCGCGCGAGCATTCGCCAAGCGGATGAATGTGCCGCTGGCCATCCTCGACAAACGCCGCGACGACGTGAACGTGGCCGAAGTGGTGCACATCATCGGCGACGTCGAGGGCTGTGAGTGCATGATCGTGGACGACCTGATCGACACCGCGGGCACGCTGATCAACGGCGCCGCCGCCCTCCTGAAGGCGGGCGCGTCGAGCGTGATCGCGGCCGCCACCCACGCGGTCCTGTCGCCCCCGGCCGTCGAACGTATTTCGAATTCCAGTATTAAAGAAGTGGTGCTGACCAACTCGATCCCCCTCTGCGAGGATGCGCTCCGGTGCGAGAAGATCCGGACGCTTTCTGTGGCTCCGCTCCTGGCGCGGGCCATCCAGTCGATTCACGAAGAAACGAGCGTCAGCAGGCTGTTTGTGTGAAACACTTTGGGCCACGAATGGACACGAATGAACACGAATAAGAAAATAAGGATTTGATTTTAGGCTTTTGTCTTATTCGTGTGCATTCGTGTCCATTCGTGGCTAAGTTTTGTTGTTTGTCCGGTCCACGCAACCCACGTCCTTAGGGCGGACTTGCGAACCGGTTTAAAAGGAGTTTGAGGAATGGCTAGAGAGAAATCGATCGTTGCGGAGCCGCGCACGCTGCGCGGCAAGAACGAATCGCGGCGGCTGCGCGTGCGTGGCCTCATCCCCGCGATTGTCTACGGCGCCTTCCAGGAGCCGGTGGCGGTGGCTGTCAGTCCCAAGGAAGTCGAGCGGATCATGCACAGCAAGTCCGGCCACAACACCATCTTCGATGTAAACATGCAGAACGGCGACACCACGCCGGCCATGGTGGTGGACTGGCAGTATGACCCCGTGAAGGACACCCTGCTCCACGTGGACCTGAAGCGCATCGACCTGACCAAGCTCATAAAAGTCTCTATTCCGGTGGTGACCCAGGGCGAAGCCAAGGGCGTCAAGCAGCAGGACGGTCTGCTCGAGCTGGTCACGCGCGAGGTCGAGGTGGAGTGCCTTCCGGACGACATCCCCGGCCACTTCACGGTGGATGTGACCGAGTTGATGATGGGCCAGAGCGTGCGTGCGGGCGAGATCGCCATGCCGCCCACGGTCAAGCTGGTGAGCGCGCCCGAGAACGTGATCGCTCACGTGGTGGCGATGCGCATCGTCGAGGAAGAGAAGCCGGCCGAGGGCGCCGCCGCGGAAACGGCTGCCACACCCGAGGCAGGAGCTGCAGGCGCCGAGCCCGAAGTCATAAAGAAGGGCAAGAAGGAAGAGGAAGGCGCGGCTCCCGATGCCAAGGGGAAGAAAGAGCCCGAGGCCAAGGGGAAGAAGAAGTAACAGCCCCACGGTTCAAGAATGGTATCGTGGCTGATAGCCGGTTTGGGCAACCCGGACCCGGAGTACGAGCTCTCGCCTCACAACCTCGGCTTCATGGTTGTCGATCTTGTCGCCGCGCAGTGTGGGGCCAAGGTGAAGCGCAAGGATTCCGGGGCGCTGGTAGGTCAGGCGCAGTTGGAAGGCCAGTCGGTTTTGCTGGTGAAGCCTCAGACGTACATGAATCTGAGCGGGCATGCGGTAGCGCCGCTGCTCGCTAAGAACGAACTGGGGCCGGGCAACCTGATCGTGGTCTACGACGACCACAACCTGCCGTGGGGTTCGTTGCGGATCCGGCCCAGAGGGTCGGCGGGCGGGCATCACGGAATGGAGTCGGTGATTGCCGCGATTGGAACGGACGAGTTTATCCGGGTGCGGCTGGGGATCAACCCCGGCGCGGCCCGGGCCGAAGTCGAATATCTGCTCAAGCCACTGCGGCGAGGGCAACTAAAGG
>Ga0182027_10003241_pt1 | contig 25976 bp, 20 predicted proteins | sample 712E1DmetaG_FD_121300 | JGI IMG/M metagenome (GOLD analysis project Ga0182027, IMG submission 121300) | Permafrost microbial communities from Stordalen Mire, Sweden - 712E1D metaG (Illumina Assembly) | ecosystem: Environmental > Terrestrial > Soil > Wetlands > Permafrost | place: Sweden...
ATCTCCGTGGGGAACCTTTCCTTTGGCGGAACCGGGAAAACGCCCCACATAGAGTATCTTATACGGCTCTTTGACGATAGTATGCTTATTGCAACGCTGAGTCGTGGCTATGGAAGGGAAAGTAAGGGATTCATCCTGGCTTCCCGAAGGTCGAATGTTAAATATATCGGAGACGAGCCGCTCCAGTTTGTAAAAAAATTTCACAACATCAAGGTTGCTGTTGATGAAAAAAGGGTACGCGGCATTCATAAGCTGATGGATAAATTTCCCGACCTCGGACTGGTTTTATTGGATGATGCCTTCCAGCATCGATGGGTTAAACCGGGTATTTCCATCCTGCTTACCGATTATCATCATCTTTTTACGGAAGATCATGTAGTTCCTTCGGGACAGTTGAGGGAATTCCGTTCCGGGGCTAAACGGGCGGATGTTATCATCGTGACAAAAACCCCGAAAGTATTTTCTCCGACCACCCGGAGAAGGATAGTGGATGATCTGAAACCCAAACCTTCCCAACAACTTTTCTTTTCCTACATCACCTATGGAAGTCTTGTACCGGTCAATGAGGAACAGGATCTGGCAGTCCTGCAAAAGTTGAGTTATATCCTTTTATTTACCGGGATTGCAGATGATTATCCTCTCCAGGAAGAAGTCCGGAGAAAATGTACCGATCTCAGTATCCTGAAATTTCCTGATCATCACAAATACGAACCGGAAGACCTGGAAACTATCCGGAAACGTTTTGAGGATCTTCCGTCACGAAAAAAAATCATTCTGACAACCGAAAAGGATCTGATGCGATTGAAAAATCCCGAATTCAGTAATTTTTTTAAAAATCTTCCGTTCTTTTACCTTCCTATCGAAATCGACTTTCACGAAAAAGACAAGCAGAAATTTGACAAACTTATAATAGATTATGTCAGACAAAATCAAAGAAACCGTTGAATTCTTACAAGCCCGGATATCCCTGAAACCGGCAATCGGAATAATTCTTGGAACTGGGTTGGGTGGCCTTGTCGATGAGATCGAAGTCCTTCACACAATCCCCTATACGACGATCCCGAATTTCCCTGTTTCCACAGTCGCCGGGCACAATGGGCAACTGATTTTCGGGAAGATGAGCGGAAAAAACATTGTTGCCATGCAGGGACGCTTTCATTATTACGAAGGTTATTCCATGCAGGAAGTGGCATTTCCTGTGCGCGTGATGAAACTTCTCGGGATTCAACTTCTGATTGTTTCCAATGCCAGCGGCGGGGTGAACCCATCGTTCAATGTCGGCGACCTGATGATCATCGAGGATCACATAAACCTGATGAAGGACAACCCGCTTATCGGCCATAATGATGACAAGCTGGGAACCCGTTTCCCGGATATGGGCCATGCTTATGACCGCGAACTGATTGCGAAAGTATTTACCATTGCCGGGAAGCATAATATCCATCTTCAGAAAGGAATTTATGCGGCCGTTTCAGGGCCTACTTTTGAAACTCCTGCAGAATATCGTTATATACGTACTATCGGAGCCGACGCAGTAGGGATGTCAACGATTCCAGAGGTGATTGCCGCACGTCATATGGGATTGCGTTGTTTTGCATTCTCAGTGATTTCCGATCTCGGTGTTCCCGGGAAGATCGTGGAGGTCACGCACCAGGATGTGATCCTGGCAGCAAGCAATGTTGAACCCAAGATGACGAAAATCTTAAAGGAACTGATCGGAACCCTCGCCTGATCCTAATTCAGGTTTATATCCATGACTTTTAATTTCCATCGTATCCCGATCCTGCATTTTTTTTGGGATAAAGGAATGAATGCCAGGCTGGCGCCAAGAAGACATCCGCTGATGATCATGGTTTGAGGTACGAATACTTGTTCCTTGTTGATCAGGTTGTTGAAGGAATCAAGAATAAAATAACCGGCTCCGGCATAAAAGAGTATCCGGTTCATGAGGGCAGGAAAATAATAATGTATGTAGACTGCGCTGATATCGGATAACTGAATGGTGGTGCGGGAGCCGATCGTAACTGAGCTGTCGGTCAGGTTCCACATATAACTTCTGACCATCCGATTCTGGTTTTTCGTCCTGATCTTTATATCATCGCCAAGATGAAATGAATAGCGGGTCAGCGTCCCGATCTTCTCAAGTACCAGTGTTTCCTGAGCAGATGCTCCTGAAGAGACTACAAAGATTACCAGCACCAGGATCAACTTTCTCATGATCTTAATATCTTATGCTAAGTTACTATTTTTTGTAAGGTCCTCCTTGAAAAATTTCAAATTTTCATTCCCGGTAAGAATTGTAGCTGCAACATGCATAGCGAGAATTGATTACTTTTGTTCCTCCTATGAGGAAACACTTTACCTTTTTACTTATTTTTCTGTTTTTCGTCGGGTGCAATGAGAATGAAGATAGAAATTCTTCTTCTCAGGGATCCTGGATGAAGAAGGCACCTCTTGTTCAACCCTCTTCAAAACCTGAAAAAAAAGAAATTTTTACCGCTTCTGAAAAAACTCCGCCACCCGGTTCTGTTCTTCTTTATAAAAAGAGAATCAGACAAAAGGATAAAACAATTATCCGGCCCGAAGAAAATGCCTTGCAAAGGACAGTTGATACTACGCTGATCAAAAAACTGATTTATTTGCGCAGTGCAAATCTTGAGATCGATCTCCGGGAACCAGTGAGCCGTGAGTATATTTTCTCGCCTATTGAAAATCCCGGTTTTTCATCGATGATCCTGCTGAGTCATGACCGTTCCATCCGGATCAACTTTGACAATGATATCCTTGATAACACTGATCGTTATTATACGAACGGGATCCGTTTTGATTTTATCAGTCCGTTCCTGAGACAATCTCCCTTGTCATGGCTGATGGTACCTTATTGGGGACAGGGGATCAATTATTATGGCGTGTCGATCGGGCAAAACATGTACACGCCTTATACGACAAAAGTCGGAGGCATTCATCAAGGCGACAGGCCTTATGCAGCTTATCTTTTTATCGGGAGTTTTAAGATCTCCAATGATCCACATAAGAAATTCCGACAGACCAGCGAGATCGACCTCGGGGTGATCGGGCCATCGGCATACGGCGACTTTGTGCAGAAGTCATTTCATAACAGCGTACCCACGAATAATGAACCGCTGGGTTGGGAATACCAGATACAAAACGACCTTGTTCTCAACTACAACCTGACCTATGAGAAAGGCCTTGTCAGCACCCGGAGAATGGACCTGAACCTGACTGGGGTTGGAGCATTGGGAACACTGTATACCCATATGGGTGGTGGTTTTCAATTGCGTGCCGGACTGTTGAATCCTTACTTCGATACCTATGGTTTTTCCAACATGATGGTCAATAAAGGAAAAGGATATTCAAAATTTCAGGCATTTGTTTTCATTACCTCCCTTGGAAAACTGGTGGGTTATGATGCAACGTTGGAAGGCGGAATGTTGAACAAGTCGAGTATTTACACGCTTAAGAGCAGGCAGGTATCGCTCTTCACATACCAGGGGACACTGGGGTTTACCTTGTCATATGCAGGAATCCGCCTCGATGTTGAACAGTTTTTGTTGAGTCCCGAATTTCATGGCTGTTCATGGCATAAATGGGTACACATAGGTGTGACCTTCGGGATGTGATTGTTGAAAAATAAATCACTCTGCAATTGTGTTTACCTTGTGAATAAGTCCTATTTTTGAAAGATGGAAGAATTTAGTAATAGTGCAGCAGGATCCGGAAATTCAGGGAGGAGCATTCCTGCTTCAGGGCAGGGACTTGTAAGAAAAAAGCCCAGAAAGGCGCCGGGGACCGATCTTGTTTTTGAGCATGGGAAGGTGCCTCCCCAGGCAGTAGATCTTGAGGAAGCCGTTATCGGGGCCATGATGCTGGAAAAAGACAAACTGGCTGCCGTTATTGAATTGCTGAAGCCGGAAGTATTCTACAAGAGCGAACACCAGGTTATTTTCGGTGCAATCACACGGTTATTTTCCCAGGTTAAGCCGGTAGATATCCTTACCGTGACGGATGAACTCAGGCAATCAGGGGAGTTGGAGCTGGTGGGAGGTGCTTACTATATTGCGATGCTGACGAACAGGGTTGCATCGTCTGCCAATATCGAATTCCATACAAGGATCATCCTTCAAAAACATATCCAGCGCGAACTGATCCGTATCTCTTCTGCTATTATTAAGGATGCGTTTGAAGATACGACGGATGTTTTTGAACTCCTTGACCGTGCTGAAAGCAACCTGTTTGCCGTCAGCGAGACCAGTATCCGCAGGAATGTCAGGAGCATGCAATCATTGGTAAAAGAGGCGGTGGCTGAAATTGCAGCGGGCCGGTCGCATGACGGGCATCTGCGTGGTGTAGGCTCAGGGTTTACAGAAATCGACCGGGTCACTTCCGGCTGGCAGAAATCCGATCTCATCATTCTTGCTTCCCGCCCGGGGATGGGCAAAACGGCAATGGCTTTGACCATGGCCCGTAATATCGCGGTAGATTTTAAGAAGCCTGTAGCTTTATTCTCCCTTGAAATGTCGGCTATTCAACTGGTGACGCGTCTCATAGCCAGTGAAACGGAAATCAGTCCGGAAAAGCTCAGGCGTGGTAACCTGGAAGACTATGAATGGGAACAGCTTAATTCCCGTATCTCCACACTGATCGATGCACCTTTGTTTATCGATGACACACCCGCATTGACAATTTTCGAACTCCGGGCAAAGTGCCGGCGTTTGAAAACCCAGCACGATATTCAGATCGTGATCCTCGACTATTTGCAGTTAATGCAGGGAGCGCCGGAACATAAAGGAAACAGGGAACAGGAGATCAGTAATATCTCCCGGTCGCTCAAGGCCCTGTCGAAGGAATTGGATATTCCGATCATCGCTTTGTCGCAGCTGAGCCGTGAAGTTGAGAAACGACTTGTCAAGAAACCTATCCTTTCCGACCTTCGTGAATCCGGATCCATCGAACAGGATGCCGATATGGTTCTTTTTATCTACCGTCCGGAATATTATAAATTGGAGGAAGACACCTATGGGGGCCCGGTGGAAGGGGTTGCGGAAATCAGCATTGCCAAGAACCGTAATGGTTCAACGAAAGATGTCAAGTTGAAATTTGTTGCACGGTTTGCAAAATTCATGGATCTGGAGATCGATTATTCATCCCTGAATACTATATCTCCCTCTGCATCGTTTGATGGTCCGGGCAGGACCCGAACGGTCATGTCCAAAATGAATGATGATGACAGGAATGAGACTGCGTTTTAAACAGATCCGGTATCTACTTTTGTTTTTATTAATATTACTTAACCAGGGTTTACAAGCGGCTTATGTTCTGATCCCGATGGACGAAGCCCAGAAGAACCACTTGAAATCCTATGGTATTGCATACTGGGTCCTGAAACATGATATTGAAGTTGACTGGTTGTTGAATTACCGAAGCGGCAGCTTCCTTACCCAATATTCAAAAGCTATTGAAAATGAATGTGTGATCCGGGGTGTCTCCTTTGAAATCCTGGCAGATGTGCAAGCTGCCGCGATCCTGCAGGAAATCGCCGATCCCCAGGTCAACATGGAAAACATCAAGCTTCATAAAGCGCCTAAGATTGCCGTATATTCCCCAAAGAACAAATTGCCATGGGATGATGCCGTAACCCTGGTGCTTACTTATGCAGAAATCCCTTATGATGTGGTCTATGATGAGGAGATAATGTCGGGAGTGTTACCTTTATACAACTGGCTTCATCTTCATCATGAGGATTTTACGGGTCAATACGGAAAATTCTGGGCCATGTACCGGAATTATCCCTGGTACCAGGAAGATGTAAGAACAAATGAGGAGATCGCGCATAAGCTGGGCTTTCAAAAGGTTTCCCAACTTAAGCTTGCGGTTGCAGAGAAGATCCGGGATTTTGTTGCCGGAGGCGGATACATGTTTGCCATGTGTTCGGCTCCCGACAGTTATGATATTGCCCTTGCCGCAGAAGGAGATGATATCTGCGATGTCATGTTCGACGGGGATCCTCCCGATCCTGCTGCAGAATCAAAACTGGATTTCAGTAAATGCTTTGCTTTTGAAAATTTTAAGCTCACAATGAACCCCTATGTTTATGAAAAATCGAACATCGATGTGACCGATACGCGGCCAAGAAACCTTAACGAAACCAATGATTTTTTCACTCTTTTTGATTTCTCCGCCAAATGGGACCCTATTCCTACCATGCTTTGCCAGGATCATGAGACCGTGATCAAGGGGTTTATGGGACAAACGACAGCCTTCAATGAGAAGACCGTCAAATCGTCGGTTACAATCATGGGTGAAAATAAAGGGCTTGGAGAAGCAAAGTACATCCATGGGGATTTCGGAAAAGGCACATTCACTTTCCTGGGCGGCCATGATCCGGAAGATTACCGGCATTTTGTGGGAGATCCGCCTACCGACCTGAATTTGCATCCCAACTCACCGGGATACCGTTTGATCCTGAATAATGTATTATTTCCTGCTGCAAAAAAGGAAAAAAGAAAAACCTGAGCATCTTCAGATTTTCCTGCGGTTATAAACCACAAAGGAATAGGCAAAACCCAGATGGTTGTCGAAAGGGATATCTTCCTTTGAAAGGATCTTCCATTCCTTAAAATTGAGAACCGGAAAAAGCACATCACCTTCAAATTCTTTATGAACCCATGTGATGTATAGGCGATCGGTATGAGGTAATAATTGTTGATATATGGAAGCACCCCCTATGATAAAATTCTCTTCAGCAGAGCTGCATTTTTCCAATGCTTCTTCCAACGAATAAACTACGGTACATTCTTCAAAAGCTTCACCCGGCTTATCAGTGATCACAATATTTTCACGGTTTTTCAATGGCCGGACCGGCAATGAAAGATAAGTCCGTCTTCCCATAATGACCTTATGTCCTGTAGTAATTTTTTTAAACCGTTTCAGATCTTCCGGAATATGCCAAAGGAGGTCGTTGTTCTTCCCGATAGCATAATTCTCTGCAATGGCAACGATGATTGAGATCATGGATGATTTTTTTAAACAGATATCTGGCCTTTGATATGTGGATGGGCCTGGTAATCCTGCAAACTGAAATCCGAAAACGAAAAACTTAAAATGTCATGGATTTCAGGGTTGATAATCATTTTTGGAAGTGGGAATGGCGTACGGGTCAACTGTAGTTTTACCTGTTCGAGATGATTGAGATAGATATGGGCATCGCCAAGAGTATGAATGAACTCCCCGGGTTTCAGACCCGTAACCTGGGCCATCATCAAAGTCAACAAGGCATAGGAAGCGATGTTAAAAGGAACGCCCAGGAAAATATCGCAGCTGCGCTGGTACATCTGGCAGGACAACTTATCGCCAGCGACATAAAACTGGAATAAAAGATGACAGGGTGGCAATGCCATTTTATCCAGTTCGCCTACATTCCATGCACTCACGATGTGTCTTCTGGAATCCGGATTATTTTTTATGGATTCCACTACACCGGCGATCTGGTCAACATGGGTTCCGTCGGGTTTGGGCCATGAACGCCATTGGTATCCGTAAACCGGGCCCAGATCCCCATCGGGTCTGACCCATTCATCCCAGATCGTAATGCCATTTTCATGCAGATACTGAACATTGGTGCTGCCTTTCAGGAACCAGAGCAATTCATGGAGGATTGAGCGGAGATGAAGTTTTTTCGTAGTCAGTAAAGGAAATCCTTCCTGCAGATCAAAACGCATCTGGTAACCAAAAACGCTGATCGTCCCTGTCCCGGTCCGGTCGGGTTTTTTGTATCCGTTTTTCAGGACATGATCAAGCAGGTCAAGATATTGTTGCATGAAGAATTATGAATTATGGATTTTGCGAAACTTCAAGTGTTTTGGGATCGTGTTTTTGTCGAAAAAAGATTGTAAACAATATGGCTACAACCAGCGCATAACCGGCAAAGGTGAGCCAGATTCCATGCCAGTTGAATTTACCGGGTCCCACCGTAAAATATTTGTCGATAATGATCCCACTGATCCGGCTTCCGAGGAATGCCCCGACACCGTTCGACATCATCATGAAGAGCCCCTGGGCGCTCGCCCTGATGGCAGGATCGCTCTGGGTTTCGACATAAAGCGAACCGGAAATGTTAAAGAAATCAAAAGCCATCCCGTAAATAATGCAGGAGAGGATGATCATCCAGAGTCCGCCGGCCGGATCTCCATAAGCGAAAAGGCCGAAACGTAAAACCCAGGCGATCATGCTGAACAGCATGACTTTCTTTATCCCGAATTTGCGAAGGAAGAAGGGGATGGTCAGGATGAAAAGCGTTTCAGACATCTGTGAAATCGACATGATGATGGCGGGGTACTTCACTGCAACCAGGTTTGCAAAAGCCGGGATGTTCTTAAAATCATGCAGGAAGGTATCTCCATAGGCATTGGTAAGCTGTAATGCTGCCCCAAGTAACATCGCAAAGAGGAAAAATATGGCCATCTTTCCCTTCTTAAAGAGTGCAAATGCATTGAGCCCAAGTGCACTGACCAGGGATCGTTTTACTCCTTTTCCCAGGGGCGGGCAGGCCGGAAGCGTGAAAGAATATAACCCCAGGAGCAGGGAGGCTGCCGAAGCCACATAGAACTGAACAGCCGAAACTTCAATCCCGCTGATGCTGATGATCCAGAGAGCAACGATGAACCCGATGGTGCCCCAGACCCGGATGGGAGGATATTCGGTGATGATATTCATGCCCCTGCTTTTTAAGGCCGAATAGGAAACCGTAATGGCAAGCGAAATTGTCGGCATGTAGAAGATCATGTATAGAAGGATAATCCAGAACATTACCGTCGGATCGCCGATCAGTGGGACAAAGAACAGGATTCCGGCACCGACCAGGTGAAAGGAACCATAGAGCCGTTCGGCATTGACCCAGCGATCGGCAATGATACCGGCAATCGCTGGCATAAAGAGGGATGCAATACCCATGGTTGAAAAAATCGCTCCAAAGTCGGTACCTGTCCAATGTTTCGTTTGAAACCAGTATGCGCCGATTGTAAGCAGCCATGAACCCCATACAAAAAATTGTAAAAAATTCAGAAGGACCAAACGTTTCTTTATTCCCATCGGGATTGGTGTTAGTTAAAGGTTAGTTGAAGGAGATCCCGAATCGCTTCGCTCTCGGGATCAATTCGACTAAAAAATTTTCCCGCACTAGTTTGAAAAATTTTAGTCTCATTGAGTTATTTCCGTTTTTTGATCTCATCCCGGATACGAACTGCTTTTTCATATTCCTCATTCTCAATGGCCGATTGAAGCATCTGGTTCAGATCTTCCAGGGGATATTCGGAAAAAGAAGTTTCTTCAGACACCAATTCATCTTCAATGGGATTTCCCGATTTAGCATTTTCCTGGTCCTCTTCCATCAGGATACCAGCCGCAACCATGATGCTTTCAAATGTATAAACCGGGCAACCGAAACGAAGGGCAAGTGCGATGGCATCGGAAGTACGGGAATCGATTTCTATTTTCTTTTTTCCGCTGGAACAAAGCAGCACGGCATAAAAAACCCCTTCGCTGAATTTATTGATGATGACTTCCGAGATGCGAATATCGAACGACTCGGCAAATGTCTTGAAAAGATCATGGGTCAGTGGTCTGGGGGTCTTAATCTTTTCCAGTTCAATAGCGATGGACTGAGCCTCAAATCCCCCAATGATAATGGGCAGACGACGTTTTCCATCCTTCTCTCCCAGGATCAGCGCATAGGCGCCACTCTGCGATTGGCTATAGGACATCCCTATAATTTCAAGCCGGATTTTTTCCATTTCCTACCTTTCGTTTCCTTAGTACAAACCTACATGAATTTTCTTAAAGTGACAAATCCGGTGAAAAAAAACTGGTCATTTGAAAAATAGTTAATATTTTTGCATCATTCCAAAATAGAAATAAAATTAAATACATAGATATGAAGAAAACAATCCTTTTGCTGGTTGCTATGATGATACCGGCATTTATGTTTGCCAGTGAGGCAGACCTTAAGATTCCAAACTTGTCGCCCAATCAGAATCACCTCTTGTTATTTGGTTTCCTGATTTGTTTCCTGGGAATGCTATTCGGTTTATATCAATATCAGAAGGTTAAAAAACTCGGTGCACATTCTTCCATGCTCGAGGTTGCCAAGGTGATATTTGAGACATGTAAGACCTACCTGATCCAGCAGGGGAAATTCCTTATCATATTATTCCTCTTTATAGGACTTTGCATAGCTTTCTATTTCGGCGGGTTACAGCACAATACTTTTGGAGGAGTATTGCTGGTTCTTAGCTGGACTGTTATTGGCATACTCGGATCTTATGGCGTGGCATGGTTCGGGATAAGGATGAACACCTTGGCCAACAGTCGTATGGCCTTTGCCTCCCTGGAAAGAAAGCCGATCAAATTATTGAATATTCCGCTCGATTCGGGAATGAGCATCGGGGTGATGTTGATTTGTGTGGAGTTGATCATGATGCTCATCATTCTGCTTTTCGTACCCAGGGAGCTGGCCGGTGCCAGTTTTATCGGGTTCGCCATTGGTGAATCCCTCGGGGCCTCTGCTTTGCGTATCGCCGGTGGTATTTTCACCAAGATCGCCGATATTGGTTCCGACCTGATGAAAGTGGTATTCAAGATAAAAGAAGATGACCCGAGAAATCCCGGTGTTATTGCTGATTGTACCGGCGACAATGCAGGAGACAGTGTCGGCCCGACCGCTGACGGATTTGAAACCTATGGAGTAACCGGTGTGGCGCTGATCAGCTTTATTGTCCTGGCAGTGGGTTTTATTCCAGGCATGGATGAACCTACCCGTATCATGTACCAGACTTCCATGTTAGCCTGGATTTTCGTCATGCGTATCCTGATGGTCATCACTTCCATCACAGCGTTTTATATCAACAAAGCCTTAAGTAATTTTCTTTACAGCAAAAAAGATGATCTTGATTTTGAGCGTCCGCTCACCAACCTGGTTTGGATCACTTCCATCTTATCGATCATTGTCACCTTCATTGCCAGTTATGTGATGATCGGTGATCTTGGACATCATTTCTGGTTAACCTTGTCTATCATCATCAGTTGCGGTACACTAGGTGCAGCCCTGATCCCTGAATTCACGAAAATATTTACCAGTCCGAAATCCAAACATGTCAACGAAATTGTTACGGCTTCAAAGGAAGGCGGGGCGTCGTTGAACATTCTCTCCGGCTTGGTGGCTGGTAATTTCAGCGCTTTCTGGCAAGGAATGGTTTTCCTGGTTCTCATGTTCATTGCCTACCTTACCAGTAAAAACGGTCTCGATGCTTTCATGATCTATCCATCAATCTTCGCATTCGGCCTGGTTGCCTTTGGATTCCTGGGCATGGGTCCTGTCACCATTGCGGTTGACAGTTATGGGCCCGTAACCGATAATGCACAATCGGTTTATGAACTTTCTTTGATTGAAGAAAACATACCCCAGGCCACCCTCGATATCGAGCGCGATTTCGGTTTTAAACCTGATTTTGAGAAAGCCAAGCATTATCTCGAAGCCAATGACGGAGCCGGGAACACCTTTAAGGCCACGGCAAAACCCGTTCTTATAGGGACTGCAGTGGTGGGTGCGACAACCATGATCTTCTCGCTGATCCTGCTCATCAGGAACAAATTCGGGATCGAGCCGGAGAAGATATTGAATATCCTGAATCCCTATACTATCCTTGGGTTCCTGATGGGAGGTGCGGTGATCTACTGGTTCACCGGCGCTTCAATCCAGGCTGTTACCACCGGTGCTTACCGTGCAGTGGAGTACATCAAGAAAAATATTCACCTTGATGAAAATGCAGAAAAGAAGGCATCGATCGAAACCTCCAAGGAGGTGGTAAAAATCTGTACCCAATATGCTCAAACAGGGATGTTCAACATTTTTATCGCCATCTTCTCTTTTGCGCTTGCCATTGCATTTTTATCCGGTTACCAGGATACCAGTTTTGCAGAGTTTAATCCTTTACGGTATCCGGCTGCATCCTTCTTTGTGAGTTATCTTATCTCTATTGCATTCTTCGGGTTGTTCCAGGCTATATTTATGGCCAATGCCGGTGGTGCCTGGGACAATGCAAAGAAAGTTGTTGAAGTTGACATGAAGGAGAAGGGAACTCCGCTACATGATGCAACTGTGATAGGTGATACGGTAGGTGATCCTTTTAAAGATACTTCATCGGTTGCCATGAACCCTATCATCAAGTTCACGACTTTGTTCGGACTTCTGGCCATGGAGATCGCAATTTCGCCAAACTTCTTTTCCATCGCGCCGTATATCGGGATTGCTTTCTTTGCTATTGCACTATACTTTGTTTACCGTTCCTTCTTTAAGATGAGGATCAGGAAATAAAAATAAAATAGCAAAATAAGAATAAGAGGCTGTCATGCGTTTGACAGTCTCTTTTTTTTTAAATTGCCGGGTGATGTCAGGCAACCTATCGGATTCCGTGTGTTAAATATTTAGCACAGTATTATGATCGCTCCCGAAAAAATTGGGTATGAATATCCTTGTCCAGAATCAAAGCTTCCGGCAGCGTTGTATGAGAAGTATGCCCCGCGGTTCTTATCCATATGCATCCGGTACTGCGGAAATATTGAGGATGCTGAAGATGTCCTTCATGACGGTTTCATCAAAATTCTGAAAAATATTTCAAAATACAAGGAAATCAATGGAGGTTCCTTTGAAGGATGGATGAAGCGGATCATTATTAATACTGTTCTGAATTATCTCAGGGATTCTGCGAAGGAAAAAAGATTCCTCGATGTTGTGCCGCTGAGTGAACAAATCAGCAGTCAGGAGGATGAAGAAAACTTTTTTGAGGAACTTGCCGGAAAGATCAATACAGATGAATTGATGAAAATGATTTTTGAATTACCACTTGGATACAGGACAGTTTTCAACCTGTATGTTTTTGAGTTATATTCTCACCGTGAGATTGCCCGATTGTTGGAATGTAGTGAGAACACGTCCAAATCACAGTTATCAAAAGCCCGGAAAATGCTTCGGTTGAAGTTGAACCAGGCTTATTTCAATCAATTTACCAACAATGGAAAAGCTGAATCAAAAAGTGGATGATTTTTTCAGAGAGGCATTACAGCATCATGAAGTTATGCCTTCTGATGCTGCGAAAGAAGCATTTCTGAAGGAAGCGGCAACCATTACCAAAACGGGAAAACCCGGCCGGAAAATATTTTTCGGTTTATCAGGATTCATTATCCTGTTGGTGATCTGTGCAGGATTTTATATCGGCCGGCAGGGATCTTCAGCGAAGAAAATCCAGAATATGACTTTATACAAGTCATCCACTGTCAAAAACAATCCGTCAATAACCGATCAAAAAAATAATGTTCATGAAACATATTTACACTTGATTGCTTCCCGTCCAGATTCAAAGACGCATTCATCTTCATTATCATTAATTCCCTCCTCGCAACGACATTTATTTGCGAAGCAGGGAGCTATAAAACAGACCTCTGGCGAAGAGTCACCCACTTCATTAGAAACAACATCATTATTAACATCCCATATCGTTTCAGCCCAACCTCCACTCAATCAATCCCAACAGGCAGCCGCGGGAATTCAGGAAGTCCTTTCTGAACCTGTGTCAGCGACGCAAGAAGTACAGGTTCAAAAGTCACTTTCACCTGCTAAGGCGGATTCAACCGTCATTCCTCCTGAAAATTCAGGAGTTATAACCCTGCAGAAAAAACTGCAGGGTGAAATGAAAAAAGAAAAGGACAAATCCTCCGGAAATCAGAAAAACTGGAATCTTGATCTTGGTGGCTATTATTCACCGGAGTGGATGTTCAACACACTCGAAGGCGAAAAGTATGCAAATAATTTCGGGATTGAAGGAACTTTTCACTTCTCCGACTTTTCCATAAGGACGGGCGCAGGTTTATCCATCACAAAAGGCACCAATGAACTGTCAATCAATTACAATGACTACCTGGGGAAATATAACAAGCTTGATTCGGTCAGCTTTACCTGGGATGATAGCCATACCCATCTCATTCCCATTTATTACTTTACGAAGACCACTGTATGGGACAGCTTGATGAAGATACAAAATGCAAAAATCATCAGGCAATATACTTACCTGCAGATTCCATTCATCCTTGGCTATGATTTCTGGAAGAACGATTATTTCTCAATCGGGTTACGTTTTGGACCTATTCTATCAATCCTGCTCAAGACAGAGCAAGTCTCGGATAATTATAATCCAGGCGAGGACCGGATCATCAAGATCAACCTGATCACACCCGACAGGATAGAGACCTACTGGCAATTCATGGGAGGAGTCAATGCTGCGTTCAAACTCTCAAAACGATTTGACATAGAAATGGAACCTAATGTCCGGTATTATTTTAATTCGGTTTATGAACAACCGGTAAACGACAGGAAGCCCTGGTCATTGGGAATAAGGATTGCTTTTCAGATCAGGAATTGATAATCTCATTTTGATACTTCAAGCAACCATTTGAAATCAATGTGTTTTATGATAAAGGGTCCAAAAAGGTCTAAACTGTTTTTAAAATATTAACATTTAACATTCAGTATCATGAAAAATTTTACAACATTCTGCATGTGCATTCTGATGTCAACTGTTGCATTCGGCCAGTTGAATCCGGTACAAAATCTTAACTGGTGGCACGTCTATGATTATCCGGAAAATTATTATTCCCTGAGTTGGGACGCCCCTGTCGTTTCCCCTGATACACTGATAGGGTATAATGTTTATCGGAACAATGTTCTTTGGCGTTTTCAAAACCAGACAGGACTCCATTGTATAGAAGGATCCTGCCCTGATCCTGGTTTCCTGATTGGTCACGGATGCTGGATAAAAGTCACTGCCGTCTATAATTATAACAATATTGAGTCAAGTGAAAATGACTCAATATGGGATTATGGAATCGCGCTAAACGTTTCAGGAAAACTAGCCCTTGAATCAGTCCTGATTGCCCCTAATCCACTTGAAAGAGGAGAGATGCTTCACCTCCTTTTTAATGAATCCCTAAGTTATGAGAACTGCAGACTTATTCTTACTGACAACGTCGGAGAAAATGTTTATGAGAGTATTGTATCAGGTAAGAATTTATCGATGGAATTGAGCACAAGTGACCTGAGGGCAGGAGTTTATTATCTGACATTGATCAACGGGAAATCCATGGTCACAAAAAAAATTATTATCCTCTGATTAAAAAAACGAATCTGACCGATCCTAAATTGACTACGAACTTCAAGTATCAAAGGGAATTATAAATATTCTGAAAAATGAAAAAGATCTTCTTATGGCTGACCTTAAGCTCCTTTATAGTCATCAATTTACAGGGACAAATTAACCCTGAAAAGGTTTCATCATCGAACTGGCAATTTGTCGGTAACGAAGGACTTTCTGTAGGATTGGCTATGTACCAAAGCATTGCGACCAGCCCTTCTGGCGAAATCCACATCGCGTTTTCAGATGAAGGACATTCCGGCAAGCTTACCGTACTTAAGTTTGACGGTACAAACTGGATTCCTGTAGGACTTCCCGGATTCACAAACAATGTTGGTGCAAGCACAAGCCTTGCCTTCAGTCCGGCCGGTCAACTTTACCTTGCGTTTTGGGATGGTTCCTCTGGAGGAAGGGCCACTGTTATGAAATACGACGGATCAGCCTGGGTGAATGAAGGAGTTCCTGGATTCTCAGCCGGGGCTGCTAGGGATATCAGCCTGGCTTTTAGTTATTCAGGGGTACCTTATATAGCATTCACAGATGATAGCGACACCAGCAAAGTGACCGTAATGAAATTTGACAGCACAGGATGGGTAAATGTCGGATCACCGGGGTTTTCAGCCAGATATGCCCAATTCACAAGTCTTGCCTTCTTACCTTCAGGTGAACCGTGTGTTGCTTATGCTGACGGAAATGCCGGATTAGCCGTGGTTGTTAAGAAATTTGATGGAGTCGATTGGAATTATATGGGTCCTTCAGGATTCAGTCATGATGCAATGTATATAAGTATTACAATTGCTCCCTCGGGAGAGCCGTATTTAGCATATGCCCAAAATGGTGACACCCTTAAGGGCATTGTTGAAAAATTTGACGGGACAAGCTGGGTGCAGGTTGGCCCTTCACCCTTTACTTTACAAGGCGGCGGATGGACAAAACTGGTGTTCAGTCCAGAAGGGCAACCCTATGTCGCCTATGTCATTGAAAACTACCAAAAGGCAAATGTTTCAAAGTTCGACGGGACGAACTGGGTCAATGTCGGGGATATGAATTTCAGTCCCGGTGCTGCCTATTATCTTGGACTTGCATTTAATTCCTCAGGTCAACCTTATGTAGTATTCCAGGATCATTATGATACTTTAAAAACATCTGTCATGTATTATCCGGATGATTCTATTGTAATGCTGCATGTTTACGGAACGGTTTCTGACAGCTTAGCCAACCCCATACCCAATAATCCTGTAATGATCGATAATGATACGATTAATGGTTCCTTTTTTGTCCATCATCGCATCGTTTATACAAATTCCAGCGGGGTCTATAATGACACAATACTTTTACCGTCTGACATCAACCCCTGGAATTTTATTATCAGAACTTATGATTGCAAGGGCGGACAATATTACTGCTGGGCAGACTATAATGGAACCTCGCCGGTAATCCATCATGATTTCACCATCTATTCCTGCGAAAATCCAAGTTGCCACGCTGAGTTTGTTGCTTATCCCGACAGCGCTTCTCCCCTTACTTACCATTTCCTCGATCAGTCATACGGTAACATTGGATCCTGGCATTGGAATTTTGGTGACGGCAATACTTCCACACAACAAAATCCAGTTCATACTTTTTCAACCAGTGGAGTGATATATCATGTCTGTCTCAGGGTGGTCACTTCGGACAGTGTATGTTCCAATGTTTATTGTTCGGACGTTCTTCCGGGGACCAGTGGTTGCCAGGCAATTTTTGCCCATTATCCTGATTCATTGGTTCAAAACGGAGTGAAGTTTTTCAACTTCTCCATCGGCCATTTACCGGCTTTTCATTGGGATTTCGGTGATAACACCTATTCGACTTTAAAAAATCCGGTCCATTCATTTCCTGCGCCCGGAAACTACCAGGTTTGTCTTTCAATTACAGATGGTTTGACAGGATGCAACACCACAAAATGCGTTGATATCCTCGTACAGAATACAGCTAACTGTTCGAGTTCATTCACTTATACAGTTTCCGGATTGAATGTTGACTTTTTGGGACAGATGACAAATCAACAACCAGCAACATATACATGGGAATTCGGCGATGACCAGACCGGCCAGGGCAGTTCTATTGTACATACTTACCCGAACGCCGGTACATTTAATGTTGGATTAACAACTGTCGATTCATGGGGATGCAGTTATTATACAACACAACCAGTCATTGTACCGGATTCAAGCAATCTTCATTATATCTATGGCCAGGTTTTCGCAGGTAATTTCCCAATGATCAGCGGAATGGTGATGCTATATTCTAAGGATACGGTACCGCCTTTTACTCCATATTTTGACCTGAGCATGGTTGATTTGAACGGTGTCTATTATTTTGTATTTTACCCTGGTGGCGATTATTACCTGTATGCAATGCCATCACTTCCTGCCGGTTATTTGCCAACCTATTATGGCAATGTTCTCCATTGGAATGACGCGAAGGTTATTTCAACAGGACATGAAACAAATCCCTACAATATCCAACTTTTACCCGCTACACCCATGAATACGGGAAATGGTTTAATCAACGGGCATATCACGGTCTCTTCTCTGAAAACAATCCTTATTTATAAAATCATGATGTTGTTGTCGGATTCCGCAGGAAACACAATCAGCTATGATGAGGTAACCAATGAGGGGGATTTCAATTTCAATTATCTCGCTTATGGAACATACTACCTTAAAGCAGAGACACCGGGAGTAAACAGCGACAGGATCAAGGTAGTGCTGAGCCCCGATAAGCCGGATGCAAATGTATTACTGACTTTCACCGGGAACAGTATTATCGGTATCAATGATCCGGGGAATCTGATCAATTCCATTACTGTTTATCCTAACCCTGTTGGCGACAAGGTTAATATTTCATTACATACCGTTGAATCCATGACTCTCAATTTTGAAATCATAAATATGACAGGTGAAATCTTACAGAGGATGCAAACTGAAGCCGGCCGGGGAAGCAACCATTATATCCTTTCCACGGGATCTCTTCATAGTGGGATCTACAGCCTGCGGATATCCTCAGATAAAGGGTATGTCTTGAATAAAAAATTGGTGAAACTTAATTAATTCAGGTGCGCTAAGGCATAAGCGCACCGGTTTTACTTCATGCCGCTGCCGATTACATGAAAAGAAGCTATCCATAATTACGGATGGCTTTTTTTTGTATTGTACAGGAATGTTGATACTTTTGTAGTTCATTCCAACCCTCAAAAAAACAACAAAACCAATGATTACCAACAATTTCGCTAGAAGACACAACGGACCTTTCGGAGATCAGGTCCCTGAAATGCTAAAAAAAATCGGTGTCGGTTCACTTGACCAGCTCATTGATGAAACCGTTCCTGCCACTATCCGGATGAAGCTCCCTTTGGATCTTCCCGAAGGCATGAATGAATATCAGTACCTGAACCACCTTAAGATTATCGGATCCAAGAACAAGATTTTCAAAACCCTGATCGGGTTAGGTTATTATAATACGATCACCCCCGGCGTTATTCTGCGAAACATTCTTGAAAACCCGGGTTGGTATACTTCCTATACTCCCTACCAGGCCGAGATCTCGCAGGGAAGGCTGGAGGCACTCCTGAATTTCCAGACCGTTGTTTCCGATATGACCGGGATGCCTGTTGCCAATGCTTCCCTGCTCGATGAAGGGACAGCTGCAGCAGAAGCCATGATCATGCTTTTCAATGCACGGTCAAGGGAAGCCGTTAAGAGAGAAGCCAACCAGTTTTTTGTATCCATGGATCTTTTCCCTCAGAGCATCGACGTCATCAAGACCAGGGCGGTTCCACTGGGTATCGATCTGAAATTCGGCAAACATGATGAATTTACTTTTACAGATAAAATATTCGGTGCTGTGGTACAGTATCCCAACCAGTTCGGCGCTGTAGTTGATTACCGTGAGTTCACGGATAAGGCACACCAGGTTGGTGCCGGAGTAGCCGTTGCAGCCGATATCCTCAGTCTTGCCCTGTTGACGCCTCCCGGAGAATGGGGGGCCGATGTGGTTTTCGGATCCACTCAGCGTTTCGGGGTCCCAATGGGTTATGGTGGTCCGCATGCAGCGTATTTTGCCACGAAAGAAGATTACAAACGGCAGCTCCCCGGCAGGATCATCGGTATCTCGGTAGATGCCAACGGAAACCGGGCACTGCGAATGGCGTTGCAAACCCGTGAACAGCACATCAAACGCGAACGGGCTACCTCCAACATCTGCACATCCCAGGTTCTGCTTGCAGTCATGGCTGGTTTCTATGCCGCCTGGCACGGACCAAACGGGATCCGCCAGATCGCACGTCACATCAACATCCTGTCGGGAGTTCTGTCACAGGAATTGCAGAAATATGGCTACCGGCAATTGAATACGTCTTTTTTCGATACTCTCCTGATCCGGCTACCGGAAGGAGCTTCCATCAAAACAATCAAGCAGGCAGCGCTGAAGAACAAAATGAACTTCAGGTACATTGATGCAAAGACCATTGGGATCAGCGTTGACGAAACTACTTCGCTCGAAGACATAAACCTCATTTTGTCTATTTTTGCCCAGGCTAATATTAAAACTTTCACCGCATTTATCTGTGATCCCAAAGAATGTGAGAAAATTACCACCATTCCCGACAACCTGACCCGCACCTCTTCTTATCTGACCCATAAAGTCTTCAATTCCTATCATTCGGAAACCGAGATGATGCGTTATATGAAGAAACTCGAGATCAGGGACCTTTCGCTGAACCGCTCAATGATACCGCTGGGATCATGTACTATGAAGCTGAATGCGGCTGCCGAGTTATTCCATCTCAGCTGGCCGGAATTCGGAGCAATCCATCCCTTTGTTCCGAAAAACCAGGCAGAAGGATATCAGTACCTGATCCATGAACTGGCAAAGGATCTCTGCACCATTACCGGTCTTGACGCAATCTCCTTCATGCCTAATTCAGGCGCAGCCGGAGAATATGCAGGACTGATGGTCATCCGTCAGTATCATTCCAGCCGTAAGGAAGAGCACCGGAATGTATGCCTGATCCCTTCCTCTGCGCATGGTACCAATCCTGCCAGTTCGGTGATGGCCGGGATGAAGGTAGTTGTTGTAAACTGTGATGACAAAGGGAATATTGATCTTCCTGACCTTAGAGCAAAAGCAATCCAGTATAAAGAAAACCTGGGTGCTTTGATGGTCACCTACCCTTCTACCCATGGAGTATTTGAGGAAGAAATTCTCGAAATCGTTAAAGTCATTCATGAAAATGGCGGTCAGGTATACATGGACGGGGCCAATATGAATGCGCAGGTGGGATTGACCAACCCCGGGATTATCGGGGCCGATGTTTGCCATCTTAACCTGCATAAAACATTTGCCATTCCGCATGGCGGCGGCGGACCGGGAGAAGGCCCGATCGGTGTGGCACAACATCTTGTTCCTTTCCTGCCGAAACATGTGTTTGTAAATACCGGGGGTGATAAAGGGATTACAGCTGTTGCTTCCGCACCTTACGGCAGTGCTTTTATCCTTCCAATCTCCTATGGATATATCAAAATGATGGGCGGCAAAGGATTGACTGAAGCCACAAAATATGCCATACTTAATGCCAATTATTTGAAATCCTGTCTTGAGCCTTTTTACCCGATCCTTTATTCAGGCAGTAAAGGCCGGTGTGCTCATGAAATGATCGTTGATTGTAACGCTATTACCAAAATATCCGGTATCGGTGCTATCGATATTGCAAAAAGGCTGATGGATTATGGATTTCATGCACCCACCGTGGCATTCCCGGTTCACGGCACACTCATGGTCGAACCCACCGAGAGCGAGCCATTCTATGAGCTGAACCGGCTGGTAGATGCCATGGTTGCCATCCATAAAGAAATCGATGAGATCATTGAAGGAAAGGCCGACAAAGTGCTGAATGTGATCATGAAAGCACCGCATACGGCCCAGATGGTTACAGCAGATGAGTGGACCTTGCCCTATTCACGCCAAAAAGCTGCTTTCCCCCTTCCATGGTCAGCTGAGGATAAATACTGGCCCACAGTGACCCGTATCGATGATGCCTTTGGCGACCGGAACCTGGTTTGCCGCTGTGATTAAAAAATCAAGTAACAGAGTCACAAAATCACAAAATGTTTTTCAACTTAGCTACTAAACAGCTAATCGGATAAACAACATCTTTTTCATTCTTTATCATTATTCTTTCCAGGAAACAATTACTACAATAATATATGGAACTCAAAAAATCATTATTTTTGATACAGGAGTATTGAATGTATGAATTGAAAATAAATTTGAAGAAGAATGAATAACCAAAAACAAGCAGATTCTACTGTAAACAATGTAAGTCAAGTTCAAAAAGTATATGCGGCATTTCTTAAATGTGATTTTGAAACTATATTGGCTACATTAAGCCATGATATCGAATGGGGAGAACCGGCTAATCCATTCAATCCGGCGGCAGGTACGAGATATGGTCATGACGGATTTCTGGAATGGGTGCAAATCGGCCGTGATTCAGAAGAAATTCTGACCCTTGAACCACGAAAATTCCTGACTGATAGAGACAGTGTAGCTGTAATTGGATTTACAAAATGCCTTGCGAAGTCCACAAACAGAGTCTATGAAACAGACTTTGTTCATTTATTTACATTCAAGGATGACAAGATTATCAAATTTCAGGAGTTCTTTGATACCTATCTTGCTGCTGAAGCATTTCGATAAAGTGAGATTAATGTATTAACAGATATCTGATTAAAAATTATTATGCGCTATAAATAAGCCGTCAAACACAAGCGGGAGTAGTTCGTTCAAAAAGTCGATTCTGGATAGTAAATTTGAAAACAAAAAGCAAATTAAACATCTGCCCCCCCCACAAGGATAGAAAGTATTGGCCGTAATTTTCGAAAATCCGGATTCACAGAAAGATCTATGAAAAAGCTACTACTGATAATCTTCATCGGACTGACCCAATTATCCGGATTTCCACAAACTAATTATAAAAAGATCAAGGTTTCAAAGAATATTGAACTCCTCAGGATTTCCGATCATGTTTATATTCATATATCCTATGCAGAATTGCCCGGATTTGGACGTTTCCCATCAAATGGCATGATCTATATAAATGAAGGAAAAGCATTCCTTTTTGACACTCCGGCTACCGATTCACTAACCAAAATCCTGGTTTCATGGATTATTGATTCAATGAAACTGAAGATTGCAGGATTTGTCCCTAACCATTGGCATGATGACTGCATGGGTGGATTGAGATATTTACAAAGCGTTGGAATTACATCTTATGCAAATCAGATGACAATCGAGATTGCCAGGACTAAAGGCTTACCGGTACCGACACATGGATTTAAAGATTCATTATCGTTAAATCTCGGAGATAAAGTGATTGATTGTTACTATTTTGGACCAGGACATACACCGGATAACATTGTCGTTTGGATTCCTTCTGAAAAAATACTATTTGGAGGATGTATGGTTAAAGAACTTAATGCAACAGGATTAGGAAACATAACTGATGCAGATTTAAATGAATGGCCAAAGACTATCGACAAAGTAACTGATAGATTCAAAACTGCAAAAATTGTCATTCCCGGACATGGACAATTTGGTGGTTTAGAATTATTACAACACACAAGAGAATTATTAACAAAATGATTGAAAAATAAATCACACAAATAATTAATTCAGATATCTATGAGAAGAGTTAATGCAAATCCAGTTATGCTATCCTTTTTACTATTACTATTAATAGCTTGCCATAAAAGTGACAGCACAGCTCCCGCAAATGAAAACCCTAAATCAAGTAAATATTATGTACTGGATATTACCGGCAATCCTTCACCTGGCAAGACTCTTCTAAATGTCAATTCTTATCAGCAAACTACGGAATATACCTGTGGACCTTCAGCAGTAATATCACTTTTACACTATTTTGGAAAAGAAGGTGATGAGATGACCATCGCACAGGAAATGGGTACAAGTTCAACAACGGGCACCACTCCTGCACAGATGACCGGATGGTTAAGTAATCACGGATTTAATGCTTCATGGAACCAGGAAGGATCTCTTGAGATGCTTAGGGAGAATCTGAAAAACAATATTCCTACTCTGGTAGAATGGAGTGACTGGGGAGGACATTGGGTACTTGTGATCGGGTATGACACCCGTAATACTGATGATCTGATGGACGATGTAATCATCTTTGCTGATCCTTATGACCGGCACGACGATCATCAGGATGGATTTACATGGTTTAATGCGCAGCGATTTTATTACATGTGGTATGATGCTCTTCTTTTCGGAACCGTGATGAAGAGAATATATATCAGTGCTGTTCCAAGATAGCTGCTACATTCTATCCAAAGCTTTGAACATACCTGTACATCCGATGCTGCTATATGTTTTTTGTTGTGGAGGTTATAAAGAGAATGGGTCTTCAGGATTCAATATACTATAGTCCACTTCCGTTAACAACATGTCTGCGGTTCGCCCTCTGTACTCAAGTAAATATTTTCGGCATTACACAAAAACGTAAACCATTATCACTAAAAAACACACCTTGAATAAAAAATCAACTATTTTCTGCATGGCCAGCATTCTCCTGATTTTCGCAGCAAAAACTTTTGCCTGCACAACGTTTGTAATCTCAGGGAAATATACTAATGATGGAAAATCCATATTGTTCAAAAACAGGGATACGGATGAAAAACAAAATTCTCTGGCGTTTTTTACTGATGGCCGGTATAAATATATCGGCCTGGTTGATGGGATTGAAGAATGGAATAAAATGGTTTGGGGCGGATACAATGAAGCCGGATTTGCAATAATTAATTCAGCAGCCTATAATAATAATATCGGTGATACTTCAAAACTGACAGATCAGGAAGGAATAATCATGAAACTTGCATTGCAAACCTGTAGTTCGCTTAAGGATTTTGAAAAATTGCTTGAATCATTGCCTAAACCAATGGGGTTGGATGCAAATTTTGGCATTATCGACGCATACGGAGGAGCAGCATTTTATGAAACGGGGAATTACAATTTTAAAAAATTTGACGCAAATGATACATCCGTTGCGCCAGATGGGATTATTGTCCGCACCAATTATTCAACAAGAGCGGACCTTAAAAAAGGGTTTGGTTTTTGCCGGTACAATACTGCCTTTAATGTTCTTACAGCAGCAGCAGCAGGAAATAAAATCTCACCACAATTTCTGTTTAATAACATATCACGAAATCTCACGCACTCATTGACTAAAACGGATTTGTGGGCCAATATTCCCAAGGAAAGAAATATTGCTGAATTTAAATTCTTTATAGATTATATTCCAAGAGAATCAACAGCTGCTGTTATAATGATTGTCGGAGCAAAGGATCCTGATCATATCAAATATACTATGATGTGGACTATTTTAGGATTTCCACTGACATCTGTAGCTATTCCCACCTGGATTTCGGGAGGCAGTAATTTGCCAAAAGTAGTGACCATGGATGAAAAATTACATTCACCCATATGCAGTGCTGCCTTGAAATTCAAAGAGGAATGCTTCCCGATTACTTACGACAAAGGTTGGAATTATATCAATCTGTCGGCAGTAATTAATCAACAAAATAATGGGTATATGCAAATGCTTCAACCCATTGAAAACGAAATTTTTGAAAAAGCCAACGCATTAACCGGTGATCTTGAAAAAGGCAGGAAAACGGAAAAAGACATTCAATTGTTCTATTCATGGATCGATCAATACCTGTCTGAAAAATATCAGGCCCAATTTAGTTTTAACCTGTTTAAAAATTGAAAATCCCGATTCATTATTAATCATCAACATATAACAATGCCGACACCGCGAGCTATTGGGATTTGAATGACGTCTCTGCGAGTGCCGGCCATAACCGTGTGAATAAAATAACCAGTTTGATTATCAATTTTGTAAAGGATCAGATGTATAGGGCCATGATCTTCTTTAGTTCTTCATAATCCTGAACCACCGGTATTCCCGGGTAATCTTTCACTACATTATCGGGTGGCCGGAAAAGGATGCCCACTTCGGACTGTTGAAGCATGCTGATATCGTTGTAGGAATCTCCCATGCCGATCACCTGGTATTGCAATCCCTGCAGTGCTTCTACGGTTTTACGCTTCGGATCTTTCTGGCGCAACTTATAATCGACGATCCTGTTCTCCTGATCGATCACCAGGGAATGGCAGAATAAGGTGGGACGGCCCAGTTGTTTCATCAAAGGATCGGCAAACTGGATAAAGGTATCGGAAACCACGATGAGCTGCGTTCGTTCCTTAAGCCATGCGATGAATTCGAGGGCACCTTCAAGCGGCCTGATCCGGGCAATCACTTCCTGGATATCTTTCAGCTTCAGTCCTTTTTCTTCAAGGATCTTAATCCTGGATCTCATCAGGACATTATAATCAGGAACATCACGGGTGGTGAGTCTCAGTTCGGGAATCCCGGTTTTCTCGGCAACATTGATCCACACTTCGGGAACAAAGACACCTTCCAGATCAGAGCAAACTACATACATAAGCTGGGTATTGGGTTTTAGACATTAGGTAAATGAACTACCCCGCGGCAAGCAGCGGGGTATCTTAAAATAAAGCTAACTGTTTACTTTTATGCAAAACGGTGTATTCTTTCTCAAGCCCTTGGTCTCTGACGTAATTCGTTATACTCGTCTC
>Ga0182027_10003242_pt1 | contig 25973 bp, 18 predicted proteins | sample 712E1DmetaG_FD_121300 | JGI IMG/M metagenome (GOLD analysis project Ga0182027, IMG submission 121300) | Permafrost microbial communities from Stordalen Mire, Sweden - 712E1D metaG (Illumina Assembly) | ecosystem: Environmental > Terrestrial > Soil > Wetlands > Permafrost | place: Sweden...
CAGGGATATTTCAGAAGAATTCGTGACAGACTGTTATACAGGAAATGGTTGTAGTGGTTGTAACGGCGGATATTGCGCACACGAAGCTTGGTTATCGTCCTATTCCGGTGCCAACTCCTCAGGTGGTGGGGCCGTTTATGAATCGCAATGTGCTACGACCTGTCCCAGCACGGGAAATACAGGATCCTGCGGGTCGCCCTATACACCTCATGAAACCATTGACAGCTATGCTGATGTTGCAGGAGAAAATGGTCAGGGTATACCTCCTGATGCTAATATGAAAGATGCCGTATATAATTATGGTCCGATTTGGATCGCTATAGATGCTTCTAGCAATGCATGGAGCAATTATTCAGGAGGAATACTGACTGAAAATAACACCAACACGGATCACGCGGTTGCACTTGTGGGATGGGTTGACAGTACGGGGGTTCCCGGCGGAGGATACTGGATCATAAGAAATTCATGGACTTCCGGCTGGGGGATAAACGGATATATGTATTTATCTTATGGCAGTGATGCTGTAGGAACTGATGCAGATTACATTGTTTACAAAGGAGGCGTACCTCATAATGTGCCCCCGGTTGCTAACTTTTCTGCTGCCACAACATCCAGTTGCACCGGGGCTATTCATTTTACTGATGGCTCCACAAACAATCCCACATCATGGCTTTGGAACTTTGGCGACGGAACGACTTCTACATCCCAAAATCCTTCCCATACTTACACCACAAGCGGAACATTCAACGTGACACTTACAGCAACAAACAGTTATGGAAATAATTCCGTTACAAAAACAAGTTATATCACAATAAATTTAGCAGCCGCTCCTACTACTACAGGCGCATCGTGTGTTGGCCCATGCAGCGTGACACTAACGGCATCGGGAAGTGGTACTCTCAAATGGTACAATACAATTTCAGGAGGTAGTGTTATAAACACAGGCACTTCATATACCACTCCTGTGTTAAGCAACACCACTGAATACTATGTTAAGGATAGTACTGCTGGAACGTTTCTTTATGGTGCCAAACCGGATAACACAAGCGGAGGCAGTGGTGGTAACTATGCATCAGCCGGTGAACACTATCTTATTTTTGATTGTACAACACCAGTGACTATTGTTTCGATAGTAATGTACGGAAATACAACAGCCCCTGGAAACAGAACAATTTCATTAATGGATAACACCGGCGCAGTTTTACAATCAGCCACTGTGAATGTTCTTTCAGGTCAACACACCTACACTCTTAATTTCAATGTACCCGTGGGAAGCAGTCTCCGCCTTGACTGTAGTGACGGGACAGATATTTACAGAAACAATACCGGCGTTGCATTTCCTTACACCACCACCGGATATATTTCCGTAACAGGAAGCAGTGCCGGTTCGGGCTATTATTATTATTTCTATAACTGGGATATTCAGGCCACACCTTCCTGCATCAGTCCCAGGGTTCCTGTTACGGCAACTATCACTACCACTACAGGTATTGATGAAAGTTCCGTATCGGATTTCGGAATTTTCCCAAATCCGAATTCAGGTTCATTTGATATTACACCGAATAACAAGAATTATCAAAATATTACCGTAAGCCTTGTCAATGTGCTTGGAGAAATAATTCTTGAAAAGAAAATTACAAATAACGATCCAATACATATTGATGTTTCTAATCTTTCGGAGGGAATTTATTTTGTAAGACTTAAAACTGAAGAATCAACTTTCATCAAGAGAGTGATTGTAAAGCATTAAAAATATTTATTAAAAAAAGCCCAGACTTTTCAGTCTGGGCTTTTTTTTCTACCTGAAAGAATACAAATATTTTTCCAAGGGCAAAGAAAATTTCTTTGTTCGACTCTCATCACTTATTTCTTCTATAATTTTTCCTGCTAGTACTTCCTTCCATCATTTTTCTTTGGCGGTGGGATAATGTTGAAAAGCTGATTCAGGTAATTCTCCATGCCTTCGCTGGGAAGTGGTGGCAGGTAAGCGGCAATTTTTCCCTGGTCATCAATAAGCATAGTTTGTGGAAAAGCCTTTATATCATATGACTCGAGCAGATCCCAGTTCCCTCCGAAATGCAACATGGTGAAACCGAAATATTTTTTCTCGAGATAATATTTCAGCGTAAGTGCTTCCCTGTCGGAAGATATCGCTACAAACTCAAGCTTTCCGGCATAGGTATCCTTGAGCTTCGTGATGGCATCCATCTCTCTTATGCATGAAGCACATTGAGTGTTCCAGAAAATCAGGTACACATACTTCCCTTTAAAATCTGTCAGTGAATATTTATTACCCGTTATATTGTTCAGCGTGAAAGGCGGCGCTGCAGTACCTATCCTCAGCTTGTCAATAGCTTCAATCATATCTTTTGCAATCGTACGATGCTTTTCGAATTTAGAATTAGCAGCAATATCATTCAGCAATAATAATGAATTCTCTTTTTCGAAACCGGGAGTGTAATACATATCGAACAGTCCCTTGGTCATCACCAATTCACGCAATACTTCGTTCCTTAATATAGTATCCTTGCCCAGTGTATCAGTGAGGGCAGCCACACTTTTCAGTTTATTCACACAACGATCAATATCATTTAAAGTAATTTTCGGTGAACTTCCCAGAATATATTTTTCAAAAAATTCATTGAAATAAGTCATATATGCAGGGTTATCATATAACACCGGTTGATTAATAAAATATTTTTTCGCCATCCCCAGCTTGGTATGATACTGGGTAAGCGCTTCGAGAGATGCGATGGAATACTTCACATAGGCATTAAAAAATTCATTTTCCACTCCGGGGAAATTTTTATTGACAATAGTCCTGAAGGTATCCACCCGGTTCTTCTGACGCAGCACGTATAGTTCATCAAAATGCTTGAAGGTATACTCGTTGTATAGCATATTGAATTTCTGCATCAGAGAATTCAATTCATTTTTTTCCGCATTAATGATGGAAACATTCAGCAGTTTAGGGCTTAAGAAAGGATTGTATTTATCATCCACATTATAATCTGCTGAATCGATCATCAGTTCATAGGTTTTATGCGGCTCAAGATACAAATCGGTCTTACCGAACATGATTTTAATTTTTGTATACACTGTAGAAGTCAGAGGGAATGTCATCGAAAAATTTCCCTTATTATCAACGATAGCTTTGGCTAGAACCTTTTCATTATAAGTGATCAGATCGGCATAGGAAATAATTTTAATGGTTTTGCCTGCAGCTCCGGGTGCACTTCCTTTCATGGTTACATCCTGCGCTGAACTGTGTAATACATAAAAGAATAAACACAGGATGACGGAAAAAATATTTTTCACGATATTAATGTGTTTAGATATTCATATAACGAAAACTGTTCCAATTTATTTCACGATAATTCCATCTGGTACAAATTGGCTCACATCTCCTCCGTGACGAAGAATATCGCGCAGGATGGAAGAATTGAGCGCTGAAAACTCAGGAGTGGTAAGAAGAAAAACCGTTTCCACATCCGGATATATTTTTTTATTCATCTGCCCTATGCCCCGCTCGAATTCAAAATCTGCTGAAGTCCTTAATCCGCGAATGATATAATTGGCATTCATCTTTCTGCAGAACTCAACAGTTAGTCCGTCATAGCGTTCCACCTTCACTTGCGGAATATTTGCGAACACTTTTCTGATCCACTGAAGGCGTGTTTCCACGGGAAAATATTCCGACTTGCCTGAGTTCTCACCGATGGCCACAATTATTTCATCGAACATTGGCAAAGCCCGTCTGATAATGCTTTCATGCCCTTTGGTGATGGGATCAAATGAACCGGGAAATACAGCGATCTTTTTCATGTGTGAAAGATTTTCAGTACAAAGGTAAATAATAATTTATTGAATAATATTATGATGATTGTTCTGTATGTATTGCTGAGAAAATACTGAAATGCACTTTCCCATACTTCCTGAGTTCTTTGAAATGCGGATGCTTCACAAAACTGATCGCCTGTGAATGTTCAATAATGAGCCAACCATCGGGCTTCACTATCTGATGCTCATACACCAGATCGGGAATGGTTTCAATGCCTTTGGAATCATACGGAGGATCTGCAAAAACAATATCGAAAGGCTGTTTACAGAAATTCAGAAAACTGAACACATTACTCTTCACAACACGCAATCCGGCAAAACGATATTCCTCCGCAGCTTTGCGAATGAAGTCCGCACAACGTATTTCATTTTCTACGGCGATTACTTCTTTGCTTCCGCGTGAAGCAAACTCATAGCTGATACTGCCGGTGCCCGCAAACAGATCAAGCACCTGAATCTCGCTAAAATTAAAATGATTACGGATAATATTAAAAATACTTTCCTTCGCAAAATCAGTGGTAGGCCTGATGTTCAGGTTGGAAGGAGGGTTAATTCTTCGCCCTTTATGTGTTCCGCTGATTATACGCATAGGTTCAGGTTTAAAAGATTATAGTAAAAATGATCGGGCATTTCATTAAAGACATAGCTATATGTAAAAGTATCATTATGATTGCAGAACTTTATATTGCGGACATATTTGAAAAGTAAATCGAAAATTGCAGATGGTCTTTCGATTTCACCCAGCAAAACAAGTTCAAGTGTTTCAGGATTCCTCTTCATTTGTTCCGCCACGAAAAGGATGTAGTAAATAAAATCCTCCGCTGTTTTATACTGAAATGAATTAAAGAAGAATAAGTTATTGTTTTGGAAAATCAGCACTTCAAAATGTGCGGGCTGCACATTCACATAGATAGTATTTCCTGAATCCTTATTTTTATTTTTAACGAAAAGCTCTTCTATCAAAGATGAAGTATCATGCAGTATCCTTCCCGAAGGGAAAAGCTGTTTCAGCTTATCCACAAGCATTTCAGGCAATGAATAAATATTATAAACATCCAGATAATGTAATTTATCTGAAAGAATAATTTTGTCTTCAGTGAGTTTATTATTGAATAAAAAATAGTCTTTTTTTTGTGTTTCATCAAACAAACCGGCCGGAATAAGCGTGGATCCGGGATTATCCACTATGATGATGACAGAATAAAATGACTGCTTTAAATATTCGTGATTATTTATTAATGATTCAACCTGTTCGCAAAAGGTATTGTTATATGATGTTTCCCGAAAATTATATTTTTCAAAAACAATATTTTTGTTTTGTGCTTTATCCAGGATTGAAAAACAAAATGATTGTAGTGATATCTGAATGCTCAGATTATACTGCGGAATGTTCGCAATCTGAAATGTTTCATCCTGAAGTTTCATCTGTGGGTTGAAGGTTTCAGCCATATCAAAATCACACCCTTAAATCAGACTCAGAATAATGACTAAAATAATATTCACGGCAATGATCACCGAAAAACCTTTGATGACAAGTATCCTGATGGTTCTGTTGCTCAGTACTGATGCGTAAATAGCCTTGATCACATTGTTGCTGATGATAGCCTGCAGTGAAGCCAGCGCTATCACCTGATTTGCCACTGCATATTTTCCCTGGAAAAGATTGATAAGAAAAGGATCAATATCCGTAACACCTACAATATATGAAAGCACATTCAATCCCTTGACACCGAAATTCTGAATGCTGTAATAGGTGGCAAATGAAAAAGCCACATAAAGTAACATAAACAAAAAAGCTACCTTAAATTCAAGGGGATTACGATCAGTGCTGAGATCTACATCCGACTGCATGGCAGTTTCCTTTCGCTGATACAAAACAAAAAGTCCTGCTGCAATGGAAGCCACAGTCAGGATTGCAAAATAAGGAAACATCATGCTGGCTATGTCTGGATTAAAAATAACCATGATGATGTATATTCTCAGATACATCATAGCCGTGGCAAATATAATGGCTGCTGCATAATGGTTACATCGTTCACACTTGTCCTTGCTCTTTCTTGACATTATAATAGTTGTAGCAGTACTGCTGTATAAGCCTCCCAATATCCCTGAAACGATAACGCCAGATTCCTTAAAAACAAATTTCTGTAAAAGATAACTGAGGTAGGAAATACTTGAAATCACCACCACCGCTAACCAAAGTTTATAAGGAGTAAGACTAATATATGAAACCATCGGCTGATCGGGCAGAATAGGCAGTATTACACAGGCAATCACCAGGAATTTTCCGAGTGTAAGAAACTCATCCTTATCAAATTTTTGTGAAATGATGTTAAAGGATTCTTTCAGTTCGGTAAGGATCAATACAGTTACAACCACCAGCAAAAATAGCCATTTGGGTTGTGTGATGATGAGCGGCCCGAGCGAGTATGTGATAATAGCAATAACAATAGTAGTAATGCCAACACTTTTCAGCACCTGCATTTTATAAAAATAATAAATACCGAACATCACGGTAAGCACAAAGCCACCACCAATAAAGGGCAGCATACTCACAGGCTGAATGATAAACAATACAAATCCCAGAATACCTATAAAAGTAAAAGTCCTGTCGGTGCCAAATACTTTGAATTCTTCGTTGGGCGGATGCAGGCGTCGTTGCGCAAGCCCGATGATAAGCGAAAACAATGCGACCAGCAAAAAATTGTACAGGTTCGGGGAAATATTACTCGTAAATTCCATTTATTATGTTTTTGAGCAATGAACTGTTTAGTAAATCACCATTTTTTTTGTGATGGAATGATTTCCTGCTCTTAAACGATAATAATACAATCCTGTTTCGTAATCCGAAGAATTTATTTCGACACTGTGTGTGCCGGGATACATCATTCCTGAAGCGATGGTTGCCACCCTTTTTCCCAGCACATCATAAATACTCAGGTCCATATTTGTTTTTTCAGGTAGATAAAAATCAATCATGGAGTTGCCCTGAAAAGGATTGGGCACATTTTGATTTAAACTTAAGTTTGACGGATCAGCAATATCATGGATTCCATATATCAGGCTGTATTTCTGTTGTGCAGCAGCAGCACTGGCTTTGATGTCCGCAAGATGATCACCTGCAATCAGTGCAAAGGCTACTGTGACTGAATCGTGTGGCAACAGAATAAAAGGGCCGGTGATAACCATATCTGAAACATTGTTTCCTGTAGGGCCGCCTGCATTATTACGATTGGTAATTGAAGATAACGCTTGATATTTCTCTAAACCAGTGAACCCATCTGAAATTGTAATGTTATTGGGATCGGTTAAGCCATTATTATCGAAAGCATAATGCTTAAAAGGACCGTTGGTCAATAGTTTAATACCAAGATTCACTCCGCCGGAAGTTGAATAAGTATAACCCATTCGGTCAAGCACTTCAAGCGATGTGCGATTTTTCCATTTATTTCCTATATCCCAATCCACATAATATCCGGCATATAAAGATGACAATGCGTTGTTACCTCTATTAATAATAGTAAAATCAAGTATAATATATTTCTCGTCCTGAGGATTATTCCATGCATAGGTTCTGTGTTTAACCAATACACTCAATTTGGTGCTACCGGCACAACTATCATTAAAACTTCCTACAATATCAAAATCTGAAACTTTTGGCGGAATAATTCTTTTGGCATTTTTCTCTGAGCAAAAATCATTGTCCAGTATAGTCGAATCGCTGCTATAACTATAAACCATGTCAGAAACTTTATTTGGAGGAACACCAATCATAAGACTTCCGCAACTCATCAACGAAATGCCTCCGTTATATGTAAATCCAATACCGGCCTGTTGATTGGACACATTATATCCCAGCCTTCCCTTACTCGTGATGGTAGCTGCTATCCTGTTCGTATCAATATTAAGGTAATCGTTGTTGACAATAAAAGTCAGATACTGTACAGCAGAGTAATTTGTACCATCCTTTAAACTCAGCTTCAATTGTATTTCCTGATCTAATGGAATATTGGGAAGAAGTAAGAGATTAAATGGATTCGCATTATTGTTTTTTATTCCCAGCGTTGCCATTGCACCCAGGGTTACAGTAGAATCAAGCACCTGAATATAAGGAGATGCGCAACTGGCAGTCACCTCAAGATTCGTTGTAGGAGACAGATAATTTGTAAAATCCCCACAGATGTGAAGCGTATCATTTTTCGAAAAATTGCCATATTGTTCAGCAGTATAATTCTGTGAGGTCATTCTTACTGAGGACTTATTAAAAGTAGTAAGTGCTTTAAAAAGATTTACCCGACCCGTTCCAAGCTTACCTGCATAAGGAATATTAGAAGGGATAGTATCAATAAAATCAGTGGTCATTTTAAGTTGTTCTCCAATCTGAATAGCATTAAAAAAAGGGAACTGCTTTTTAATCAATGCGGCGCAACCACAGGCAATCGGAGCTGCATCCGAAGTTCCGGTATCAAATATATACGGATGACCATCATCATACCAGGTGGAATATATATGCACTCCCGGTGCTGATACATCCACATTCACGCTGTATGTAGTTCCGTTTCCAGCAATAGGATTATACCATCTGCAATCATTAGAATCAGTGGCTGCAACACTGATCACATAATTATAGGATGCAGGATAAAAATCCATTTCGGAAGGAGTATTTCCGCAAGCTGCCACGACCAATGCATTTTGATTAATGGTAGCATAGTTAATTATTTCCTGGGCATATTCGCTTACCTGACCGGGCCCTCCCCATGAACAATTAATTACAGAGCAACCATGATCAGCAGCATAAACAATACCTTCATAAGCCCAGGACAATACTCCATTATCATCAATTTTCACCGGAAGAAACTTACAATCAAATCCAACTCCAGCCACACCTATGCTGTTATTTGTAGAAGCAGAGCTGATCCCGCATACATGACTTCCATGGTGATCAGCATTCACTTGAGGATCATTATCATTTTCTCCCAAATCCCATCCCATGAAATTATCAATATATCCGTCGTTGTCATCGTCAATACCATTGATGGGGTCCTCCCAGTTATACTTTACATTATTTACCAGGTCAGCGTGAGTGAAATCCGTACCGGTATCTACAATTCCAATTACAATGTTTGTATCTCCATGCGTAACATCCCATGCCTGATATGCTTTTATTTTAGCCAGGTGATACTGGGATGAAATCAGCGGATCATCCGGAGTAAATAATACTTTGGGAAGATAATGCGGCTCGGCATATTCAACCACACCCGTGGAAAGCACCGCGTTTATTGCCTTTTCTATGGGGATGTTGTTTGCATATTTTACTTCATACATCAGCGAAAGATCAGCAAATTTATCTCCCCTCTCATTTTTCTCGGCTACGGGTGCTGTATGCCGTGGAAATTTTTTAGCCGGCTCAACAGCGCCAATACTTGCAAGAACATTATTCAATATATCATTATCAATGCTCTTTGCTTTACAGGCATATCTATATTCGGGCTTTACCTTGAAAATAATAGTTTTTGGAAGATAATCAGAAACTGTAATAATGTCAGGCAAATGAAATACCTTCATTGTCTTATGCGCTGTTCCCTTTTGTGAAAATCCCGAAGAAACAAGCAAAAAGACAGTAGCTAAAAAAAGAATCTGTTTTTTTATCATCGCCATAAATAATTATATTACAAAAATACTATTTTTTTTGCCTTATTGGACTATTTGATTATTTTTGTGTAAGAAAATAAATACAATAACTATGAAAAAAACAATCTCTTCCTTCATCATTTTGTGCTGTATACTTTCGCTAGCAAAAATCAATGCACAAACCCATCAGATCAAATGGAGTTTCGATACCAAAGATGCATCTTTCGGTCAGTCGGCTGCAGGCGATATAGACCACGACGGAAAACTTGAAATTGTTTTCGGCTGTTACCGTAACGACAGCTGCGTGTATGCGCTCAATGCCGAAAACGGCAGTCTGCTTTGGAAATACAACACACATACTTCTGCCGAAGGATGCAATGATGTGGCTCCCATCATCTATGATGTGGATAACGACGACAGCCTCGAAGTAATAGTGCCCAGTTCATGCAATCCGAAATGTTTTTGCTTTAATGGTAAAACAGGTGCTGTAAAATGGCAGACCAATACCCGCGGAAGTGATTCGCCTCCAACAATAGCAGACATTGATAATGACGGCAAACCGGAAATTCTTTTTGGCGAATTCGGCGGATATGTGATGTGCATCAACGGTGAAGACGGCTCCGTTGCATGGGAAATACCTGTGGATACCAATTCATGGATTCAGACGGCTCCTACAATTGTAGATGTGGATGGCGACGGCCAACTTGATTTTGTAGTGGGCACATGGAACACCGATACTATCACATATAATAAAGTTTATGCATACAGGGGCGATACTCATTCATTGCTCTGGTCCTACCCTATTGGTATTGGTATTAGTAATGTGATGTATCACGGTACGGCTGTAGCTGATCTTGATCACGACGGCAAACCGGAACTGGTGATCGGCTCCTACAACGATACTCTATACTGCATCAATGCTGAGAATGGAACCACAAATTGGAAGTATAAGCAACCTGGGGGTTACTATTTTGGCGCTCCCGCAACTATTGCCGATCTGAATAAAGATGGCTGGTGCGAAGTAGTGTTTGTGGACTGGTATATGGTGGGTGCGCTTTCGCATAATGGAGCTCTGCTATGGCATTACGATATTCCTAACTATGAACAGGCATTTCGAGGGGTTGCTTTGGCAGATATTACTAACGATGACACGCTGGATGTGATTTTCGGCACCGACGGGGGAAATGTGATTGCGCTGAATGGCACTGACGGCAGCCATCTCTGGAGCAAGAACCTGAGAACCGATTATGGCGACTCCCTTTTTGCCTTCGACAATGCACCGCTGGTGGCTGATTTCAATAATGATGATACGCTGGAAGTGTTTATCGTGGGCGGGCACGGAGAGTATCCTGCATTTTCAAATGATTTCGGAAGGGCATATATGATCTCAGCAGGAAAAGGCACAGGCCCCGACTGGCTCATGTTTCAGCGCGACATCCGACGTCAGTCTAGCTTTTGCATGGATTCCACACAAGCGGTAAATGAAGTAAATCCTTCCAGAGGCAATGCAGTCTCGGTGTTCCCGAACCCTTTTACTGATGAAACCAATTTGCAGATTTCGCTTGCCTCAAAATCCAAGATCATCATTTCACTGTTTGATATCACTGGACGAAAAGTGGCGAAGTTATTTAGCAGCACATTGGAAGCAGGCATCAATACTGTGAAATGGAATACCTGTAATCATTTGCCAGCAGGGATTTACCAATGCAGTATTGATATTTCAGGTGAAATAATAAATAAAAAAATTGTGTTGATAAGGTGATGAATTATTATTTGTATTATCCGCAATTGACCATGATCTCTTCAAATGCAGGAATACTTTCCAGAAAAATATAATTCATTTTTTTGAAATCAATTCTGCAGCAAAAGTGCTTTATGCCATTAGTAACTATGAGGTAGTTTACTTTATAGGTCATGTTATAGCGAGCTATCTGGTCAAAAGTTTTTTGCGTCACATCCACTTCAGGTGCTTTGCATTCCACAATAAGCAAAGGCTTTCCGCAATTATTGTAGACCACTGCATCGCAGCGTTTTTTCAGTGTATTCAGTTTCAGAGCGGCTTCTACAATAATTAATGATGCAGGATATTTTTTTTCAGTGATCAGGTATTTTAAAAAATTCTGACGCACCCATTCTTCCGGAGTCATCGCAACATACTTCTTTCGTATATCATCAAGGATAAGAGTTTTGCTGCCTTCTGATCTGTATTTAAATTTATACTCCGGTAAATCCAGTTTTTGCATTTTGCAATTTTATATTTACAAAACTAATAATTTGTATCGAAGTATTGGATTTTGTTTTACTTTTACATTTAATAAAAATTCATATTCATGGAAAAATCAATGGTCACCACATCCTTCACACTTGACGGATATAAAATTGTTAATTATCACGGAGTCGTTCGCGGCATTGTAGTACGCTCGCGTTCAATCTTCGGCAATATTGCCGGAGGCTTCCAGACATTAGCCGGAGGTAAAATAAGTATTTACAAAACCCTCTGCGAGAAAACCCGTGAAGAGGCATTCGTATTATTGATGGAACATGCACAGGAAATTGGTGCTAATGCAATAATCGGAATGCGATATGATGCCAACGATGTGATGTCAGGCGTTACGGAAGTGCTTGCTTATGGCACAGCTGTGACGGTTGAAAAAATCTAAGAGTAGTTAGAAAATATTTCTCAGGAAACTTCCTGGTTGGTAACCATAATAAATTCAAGCTCCTTCTTGAATTTACGGGCTAAAGGTTCAATCTTACTTTTGATGGAGGCAATGCCTCTGCCTGAAAATTCATTATCCTGCATGAGTGACAACACTAGTAATTCAAACGCTGTAGAAGGCACCCAGTCTACTTCGTTCTTATATCCGCAAATAGCAAGTGCTTGTGTTTTATCAAGAAATTTCCTCAAATAATTTCGCCTCAGATCAAGCGTGCTACAGGATCCGAAGTACACGATGGATTTTTTGCATTTGTTTTTTAAAAGCTCAGCAAGGTTATCCAGTGAATAGGGATTATTATCACCCATCATAATTTCATTCGCCTTGCCATGAAAAGCCAGGTATAGGATAGGGTAATCCTTATAACGTTTTAAACTCCATTTTTTAATATAAAATTCCAGTTCAACAATAGTGGCGCAATTCTGATAAATATAATCCACCGAAACATTATGCTGAAGTATATCCAATATCGGCCGCACCGAAGAGCGCTTTCTCAGATCATTCTCCCAGATACCTTCAATACAAAAAACTCCTTTTTTCATTTTTTAAGATCTTGATAGTATAATTATTCTTCTGAAAACTCAATCAGCAATTTCCTGTATGCATTAAAAACATTTGCCCTCGACACAAATCCCAAATATTTCCCGTCATTCAGCACAGGCAGGTTCCACAGACCGGTATCTTTAAATGTTTCCATTACGGATTCCATAGTGTCTTCCGGAGAAACAATGGCAATAGGCTGAACCATCAATGACCTTACCTGTATGGTGTTGTACATATCTTTATCAAACATAATATTCCGGACGTCATCCAGAGAAATCATACCAAGAAAATCATTTTCATAAGACACGACAGGATAGGTGTTCCGTGTGGAAGAAGAAATCACACGCACCAGATCACCCAGTGAATCATCAGCCTTGACTGTACTGAAATTCTTCTCTATCAGATCGCTCACTTTCAGCAAAGTCAGAATAGCCTTATCCTTATGATGAGTGATCAGTTCACCGCGTTGCGCCAGTTTCTTGGCATAAATGGAATGTGGTTCAAAAAGTTTAATGGTTAAATATGAGATAGAAGCAGTGATAATAAGCGGAATAAACAATTCATATCCACCGGTTATTTCTGCAATCAGAAAAATAGCTGTAAGCGGAGCATGAATAACACCAGCGATCAGGCCGGCCATACCAACTAATGTAAAATTATTTTCTGACAGTTTCCATGAATCAGGAAACAACATATTCATGCTGCGTACAAAAGTGAAACCTGCAATTCCACCCATAAACAAGCTTGGTGCAAAAATTCCACCTATTCCTCCACTGCCCGTGGTTGCTGCCGTTGCAATGACTTTAAACAACAAAATAAAAATTAAAAATCCCACAAACATCCATTCATTCACATTTACATTATAAAACAAAGAATTATTCAGGAGTTCATGAATTTTGCCGGATAAAATCAATTTCATTGAAGTGTACCCTTCACCAAACAGAGGTGGAAAAAGAAATATTAAAATACCCAGGGACAATCCACCAATCATTATTCTGACAAACCAATTATCGATCCTTCCGAATTGTCGTTCGACATAAACATACGCTTTTGTAAAATACAGTGATACCAATCCAGTGAATACTCCCAGCAGCAGATAAAAAGGAATGGCATGAGGGTTAAACACATCCTTAATAGTAAAATAAAATTCGATTTTTTCTCCCAGTAAAAATGTAGAAAGAATAGTAGCTGTTACAGTGGTGATCAGCAGAGGAATAATGGATGTAGCTGTCAAATCAAGCATTAGAACTTCCATGGCGAAAATCATTCCTGTTATCGGGGCTTTAAAAATAGCAGCCAATGCACCTGCAGTACCGCATCCGATAAGTAGTGTAATGTTTTTGTAATTTAAATTGAATGCCTGTCCAAGATTAGAGCCTATGGCAGCTCCGGTATATAAAATAGGTGCCTCCATCCCTACCGATCCTCCGAAACCACTGGTCAGTGTAGACCCAACTATCGAAGAATACATATTATGTTTTTTTATCCGGCTATTCTTCAATGAAATAGATGATAAAATCTGTGTGACACCATGACTGATATCTTCTTTAATAAAAAGTCTGATAAACAAAACCGTAAGGAAGATTCCTATCAGTGGAAGAGCAATAAACAGCCAGTTTTGATTTTTGCTGTCAGAACTACTCAACAGAAATGCTTCGATATAATGTACCGAAGTTTTCAGCACAACGGCAGCTAATCCTGCAATCAGTCCAATAGCAATGCATAAAAGGAACACAAGCCTGCGCTCCTGTGTTTTTGTTCTTCTGACCGGAAAAGATTGTTTTGTCATCAAAATTTAATTGAGGCAAAAGTATAACTTTATCTAAAGAGCGGAATAGGAAAATCACTTAAATTTGTTTTCTGAATTATTTTATTAATTTGCAACAGAATAAACACGATCTTGCGAAACAGTAATTACTCAATTTCGTTTGATGATATTTAATTCAGTGATATGATAAAATTCGATAAATTTACTCTTAAAAATGGGTTGAAAGTAATTGTACATCAAGATCATTCCACGCCAATTGTCGCAGTAAATATTCTTTATGATGTAGGTGCAAGAGACGAGCATCCGGACCACACAGGGTTTGCACATCTTTTTGAGCACCTGATGTTCGGTGGCTCCGTGAATGTTCCTAAATATGATGAACCTCTTGAAAGAGCTGGTGGAGAAAATAATGCATTTACAAACAATGATATAACCAATTATTACCTTACGGTTCCAAAAGAAAATCTTGAAACAGCCTTCTGGCTTGAATCCGACCGGATGATGAGCCTTGCCTTTTCGCCGAAAAGTCTTGATGTGCAACGCAATGTTGTCTCGCAGGAGTTTAATCAGGTATATCTGAATCAACCTTATGGAGATGTATGGCTTCTGCTGAAACCATTGGCATACAAGGTTCATCCATACTTGTGGAATACCATCGGGAAAAACCTTGAACATATACAGAACGCAACAATGAAGGAAGTAAAAGCTTTTTTCAAAAAATTTTATTGTCCGAACAATGCTATTTTAGTAGTGGCCGGCGACATTGATACCAGTACCGTTAAACGACTCACAAAGAAATGGTTTGGCAATATTCCAAAAGGCCAGGTGCATAAAAGAAATCTACCGGTTGAGCCGGAACAAAAAAGTGAACGGACACTCAAAGTGGAAAGGAATGTTCCCTATGATGCTATTTACAAGGCTTATCACACCTGTGGAAGAACCGATGAAGAATTTTATACCGTGGATCTTTTATCGGATCTTTTATCAAACGGAAAATCATCGAGATTGTATATTGAACTGATAAAAAAACAAAAACTTTTCAGTGAAATAAATGCATATCTGTCCGGGGATATGGATAAAGGCTTGTTCATTGTTACAGGAAAATTGGTGAAAGGTGTAAAAATGGATAAAGCAGAGAAAGCAATCATTGATGAGCTTGATAAAATTAAAAAAACAGAAGTAAAACCTAAAGAATTAAAAAAAGTACAAAATAAAGTTGAGTCCACACTCGTTTTCTCCGAAATGAATGTATTAAACAAAGCCATGAACCTTGCCTTTGCAGAATTATTAGGTGATACGGAACTTGTAAATAAAGAGATTTGTCATTATCAGGCTGTAAACCCTTCGATGATCATAGAGCAGGCGAATAATATTTTCAAAAAGACAAATTGTTCAACACTTTATTATTTTTCAAAGAAAAAATAAAATAAGACTCAAAAAAACAACATGGAAATAATCGATCGTACAAAACAACCCCAGATAAGATCTATAAAAAAAGCAGTGCTGTTAAAACCTGCCAAATATAAGCTGGACAATGAAATTCCGGTATTTGCATTTAATGCCGGCACACAGGATGTAGTGAAGATTCAGTTTGTATTTCGTGCCGGAAGCTGGTTTCAATCCGAAGTGCTTACTGCGTTCTCCACTAACAAACTGATTATCGAAGGAACAAAAAAACACAAAGGGGCTGAACTGGCTTCAGAGATTGACTTCTATGGTGCTTACATTGAGCTCAAGGCAGAGAAAGATATGGCCTATGTTTCGCTTTACACACAAAATAAACATTTGAAAAACACCCTGCCTATTCTGGAAGAGATCATCAGGCAACCTGTGTTTCCTGAAAATGAACTGAGAACTTTTATGCAAAATCAGAAACAGGATTTTATGATTGACTGCAATAAAGTTAATTTCATAGCTCGGTCCAAATTCAACGAATTGATTTTCGGGAAAGATCATCCATATGGGAGAAATGCAGACGCAGAAGATTTTGATAAAGTAAAAACTGCAGATCTTTTAGCTTTCCATCAGAAATTCTATCGGGCTGAAAATTGCACGGTGATCATTTCTGGTCATGTAAATCATGTAACCATCAAAGATCTGAATTGTTATTTCGGGGATGACAGGTGGAAGCAGAAAAAAGAAATTAAAATTCCACCATATAAAATCACAACTACAAAAACCCGTGAAAACATTATTATAAAAGAAAAAGTGTCACAATCCTCACTCAGAATCGGAAAGATCTTATTCAATAAAACCCATCCTGATTTTCATGGTTTGCAGGTTTTAAATACATTGCTGGGAGGATATTTCGGATCAAGACTGATGACTAATATACGTGAAGATAAAGGTTTCACATATGGGATCGGTTCAGCTATCGTTTCTATGCACCATTCAGGATTTTTCTTCATCACTTCCGAAGTGGGTGTGGATGTGTGTAATCGTGCTATTGAAGAAATTTATCATGAAATAAAAAAATTGCGAACTCAAAAGATAAGCAAAAACGAATTAGAATTAGTAAGGAGTTATATGACGGGAACTTTTTTACGGAGTATCGATGGCCCCTTTGCCATTGCTGACAGGTTTCTTGGCATCTATGAGTACGGATTGTCCTATGATTACTATGATCAATTAATTAATACTATCAAAACCATTACACCTGTTCAACTTGCAGGACTGGCCGAAAAATATCTTTCTGAAGATTCTATGATTGAATTGGTTGTCGGAAATAAAAATTAGTTTTCACATGCAACTTTTTTTGAAAAATTCTGTCTGTATGTTAAATAAGTTGTAAATTTGTAGGTTAAATTTTAGCACTTTATATTTTAAGATGGTAAAACTTAAATCAATTCCATTAATTTTCCTTTTATTTTTATTCAGTTTTAATACGTTTGCCTCGCATTATATGGGTGGTGAAATCACTTGGTTTTGCGTAGGTGCGCAGTATAAATTCAGGATGAAAGCTTACCGCGAATGTGCTGGTTGCATGGGTTGCTATCAGTCTCTTGAAACCATCAACGTCATCAATTATCCGAATCTTGGCAATACTTCTTTCACTATTGCCATGAATCTTGTTTCACAAACTGATATTTCTCCTGTTTGCAATAACGCTTATCCTCAGATCACATGCGCCACCACGACAACACCCAATACCGGAGGTGTAGAAGAATTTATCTGGGAATCAGCACCCATTACTTTATCCGGTGTTCCGCCGGCTGCAGGATGGATCTTTGCCTGGGGAAGTTGCTGCCGGAACCCGTGCGCCAATATTGCCGGGGCTGATTCAAAGGACTGGGTGCTTCGTTGTGTGATGTATCCCTATAACGGACAAAATGCAAATCCCTGTTTTGACAACTCCCCTACATTCGCTGAAAAGCCATCTACCATTATAACTACAGGCTATCCATTTACATATAACCATAATGCATGGGATACAGAAATGGATTCTTTGACCTATGAATGGGCTACTCCTCTCGAAGGCACTCCTACTGCATTCACAGCTATCACAGGATGGAACGCCGGTTATTCATACAACAGTCCCTTACCTGGAACCTTGTACAATCCGCTGAATATCCCTGCTACGGTAAATCCTCAAACCGGTGAAATTTCATTTCTGTCTTACACCAATGGTGCATTTATTACCGTAATCAAAGTAACGGAATGGCGATGTCATATAAAAATAGGAGAAATTTTCAGGGAAATGCAGGTAGTATTACTGCCGGGTGTGCCCAACACTCCGCCTGATGTACCGGCACCGTTCCCGAATCCTGTTACAGGAATCTACGACACGTACATCGATACTGTGGAAGCGGGAACATTAGTATGTTTCCCAATCTCCGCCACTGATTTTGCAAACCTTCCCAACGGGAACCCTCAAACGATGACTATTACAGCCACAGGAGCTGAATTTGGTGCTGGTTTTACAAGTACTACCACCGGTTGTCTTAATCCGCCCTGCGCCACATTAAATCCACCGCCCCCTATTTCCGGGCCTTTCGGGGTATCTACCAATTTCTGTTGGCAAACTACCTGCGCACATGTAAATACAAATATCGCCAATGTAAATTGTCAGGTCTTTTCCAATGTATATAATTTCGTAATTAAAATAGTGGATGACTATTGTCCTGCCCCTGCTATTGCGGTAAAAACAATTACTGTCGTTGTTACAACAACACCTATTCTTGACCCACCTAGTTTCAGATGTGTGGCCGTTCAACCAAATGGTGATGTGACACTTTCCTGGGTTCCTCCGGTAAATCTATCCAACAGCTTTGACAGTTATCACATATTTACTTCGAACAGTCCCTCAGGTCCATTCACAGAAATTGACAGTATTTTCACCTGGGGAACCAGTTCTTACACGCATGTGGGTGCAAACGCACAAACGCATTCAGTATATTATTATCTGAAGACCCGTTCAGGCTGTGCCGGATTGTTTTATTCGCATTGTTCAGATACTTTAAAAACTATTTTACTTGACGTAACAAATCCTAATAACGGTAATGTCGATCTTAGCTGGAATCCAATTCATAATCCTGCTCTTTCTACTTCATTAGGCATGTATTATATTTATCGTGAACATCCACTTGGCACTTGGGTTTTGATTGATTCTACCACCAATACAAATTATTCTTCCAATGTAATTTTCCCCTGTGATACTTTCCGGTATCGTGTTGAGATCGGCGATTCTTCGGGTTGTTTTTCTGTTTCTTCTATTGACTGGGATAAATTCAGAGATACTTTGGATGCGCCTGATTTAAGATGTGTGGCAGTAGATGTTAGCGGAAACGCCACAATAACGTGGGTTCCTCCACCTGATCCTTTGAATATCTTCAATGCTTATATGATTTTTTCGGCTTCGAACGCAGGCGGGCCCTATACTTTAATCGACAGTGTTTTCAATATTGCCCAGACTTCATATACACATACCGGAGCAGGTGCTAATACTGCATCGAAGTTTTATTATGTCGTTACCCGGACTGATTGTTTTGGATGGCAATATTCAACGTCTTCCGATACTTTGAAATCAATACTTCTGACTGTAACAAACACCGGTACGGGTACTGCCAATCTTGCATGGAATCCAATACATACACCACCTCTACCTACTTCGACAGGATGGTATAGAGTATACAGGGAATATCCCGCAGGTACTTGGATATTATTAGATTCTACACAGGCACTTATTTACGTTGATACTATCACTGTATGTAATCAGTTTATTAACTATCGTGTGGAAATTGCTGATGCCTCTGGTTGTATTTCTGTGTCGTCAATTGATGGTGATCTTTTCCATGATATAACAGCGCCTACGATACCCGCACTTGATTCTGTAACAGTAAATAATGCTACTCATCATTCAGAACTTGGATGGGAAGTGAGCGGCGCCGGTGATACTCAGGGTTATATCATCTACCAGAATATCGGTGGGATATGGTCGCCGATTGATACAGTGTTTGGAATCAATAATACATTCTATCAGTATCTGCTTTCAAACCCTGATTCTCATTATGAATCTTATTGCATAGCTGCCTTCGATAGTTGCCATAACACTTCACCCATGGGAGCTATCCAGAATACCATTCATCTGGATGCTGTGGTGGATATTTGCGGTGGAAAAACTAACTTAACATGGAACCCTTATATCAATATGCCGGGAGGTATTGCCGGGTATAATATCTATGTCAGTGAAAACAGCGCTGCTTATACTATGGTGGGATCCGTTTCCCCTTTGACACAATTTTATTCTAATACAGGTTTAACTGAATATACAAATTATTGCTATTATATTCAAGCATATAATAACACTGGAACTATTGTATCTACCTCCAATGATACCTGTATTTATATCAATGCTCCTGCTCAACCTAAAATGGCTTATGTGAAAGTGGCTACAGTAGCTTTTAACGATCATGTGCAGGTTCGGGCTTTGATAGATACTACGGCCTTTGTTGCTTACTGTAAAGTTTACCGTGCTGAGATATCTATGGCCACCGCTTATGTTCAGATCGGCACTGTGCCTTATACTCACACAGCTAATATTTATTTCAACGACTACACGGCTGATTTCAATGCAAAAAGTTATTTTTATAAGGTAGTTGTTGTTGATAGTTGCGGACTTGATGCAGTGACTTCAAATGTGGGAAGGACAATCTATCTTACTGCTGATGCCAAATCAGATATGACCAATATGCTTAACTGGAATGATTATGAAGACTGGCTTGGTAATGTAAATTCTTACAGCATTTACCGTCGTATTGATGATGTACCTGATCCCGGCCCGATTGCTGTGTTACCTTATGGCACAACCTCCTATCTGGATGATGTATCCGACTATACAGCAACTCAGGGTAAGTTTGTGTATTATGTGAAAGCGCTTGAAGGCCCCGGAAATCCTTATCTGATAGCTGATTCGAGCTTCTCGAATGAAGCGTATGCCATGCAGCCTCCAAAGTTGTTCGTGCCCAATGCCTTCACGCCCGGGGGAAAGAATCCTGTGTTTATTCCTTACGGAGTATTCATTGACGTGAGCGATTATTTATTCAGCATTTATAACCGCTGGGGAACTCTTATTTTCCAGACAAACAATCCTAATACCGGATGGGACGGCACTTACAAGGGTGATAAAGCAGAAAATGATGTATATGTTTATTATATACGTTATAAAAACTCCCGTAATAAATACATTGACAAGAGCGGCAGTGTTACTTTGATCAGATAATTATTTAATGGAATTATGGAGAGAAAGGCTGTAACAAAAGTACAGCCTTTTTATTACTTTTAAGGCTATACAAAAATAGTATAATTTCGCATTTATTAAAATATACTTTATGAGGTATTTGAAAAAACTTATGACAACAGGAGCCATAATTCTGTTTTTTTTATTTCAATCCGTCAACGTAAATTCGCAGGTCCTGTACTTTTGTGATGCTGTTTCAAAGGACGGAAAACCGATCAATGAACTTTCAGCTTTTACGCTTACTTCCGATAGCGGTATTGTGTATTTTTTAGTCAATCTCACCGGGGAAGTAAATACTACAGAAATACATTACACGCTTTACTCGCTTGATGATAGTAATAATGAAAATTATGAAACCGCCATTTACCAAGATGTGGATAAAACCTGGATGTGGTTCTGGAAACCCATTACTTTTTTAAAACCGGGGAAATATAAAATATATGTTTACACGAAGGAAGGAAATGTGTTAACAAGCAATACGCTGAAAGTGGTGAAGAATTAATCAGAGATTATACTTTTTCGACTTCCAGAATGATGTCAAACTCTTTCCCGCATTCATTCACTTTTTCCCATATGGAATTAAGCACAGGTATTCCTTCCACAGCATATTTTTCTTCGAGTTCTCGTTCGATATCTCCGGGGATCAGCACCTTTTCATAGCCTTCGGCAGGTTTTGCCTTGCGGAATGTTTGAATCCACTGATCCATCGTGGCTTTAAATTCAATGGCAGGACGGAAGGCATCAATACGCATAGCACCGAAAAAATGGCCCGTCCCCAGCCCCGGCGCATCTTTTATGAGAGGAAGATAAGCAACAGAGGGTGGTACGAATGGTCCGAAGCCTGCACCGGATAATGCCGCAGAGAAAATATCCACAATAGCGCCCAGACAATATCCTTTATGGCTCCCGTGTTCACGATCGCCACCAAGCGGAAGTATGGCACCCCCGTCGGTGAGTATATTGGGGTTATCCGAAGGCTTGCCTGTTTTATCCTGCACAAACCCAAAGGGCGCTTTCAATCCTTTTTTGTGCATCAGGTCCAGTTTACCACGAGCAATGGGCGTGGTGGCAAAATCAGCGACAAAGGGAGGTTCTGTTCCTGCAGGCACAGCCACCGCAATAGGATTGGTTCCCAAAAGGCGGTCAACAGAAAATGTAGGCGCCACCAGAGGATTGGCATTGGTCATGCAAATACCGATCATATCTTCTTTCAAAGCCATCATGGCGTAATATCCGGCAATACCAAAATGATTAGAGTTCTGAACCGACACCCAGCCCGTGCCTACTGCCTTTGCTTTCTGCATGGCTGTTCCCATTGCCTTTAATCCTGCTATCATGCCTGCACATTGGTTGCCATCGATCACAGCAGTTGATGGTGTTTCGTGAATTATTCTTACATCCGGTTTGCTATTTAACCTCCCCGCTTTCCACAAAGCAATGTAATCAGTCACCCGCATTAAACCATGTGAAGGAATTCCGCGAAGTTCGGCAGTTACCAATACTTTGGCAATGTTTGCAGCATCGATCGGGTTGCAACCTATCTTTAAAAACAATTGCTCAATAAAACTACTGATCTTATCAGCATGAAAATTTGTGTAACCCGCCATTGTCATTTTCTATAATTGTTTCGTATCAGGAAGCATTGAAAAAGCATCATCCCTGAATTCAAAAATAAGTAAGGAAGGGGATGATTCAATCAGCATTGGAGCCGAATCTACGGCCTTTTCAAAATACTTCAATCCCACTATGATTAAATCAAAGTTTTCAAGAGATGCAAAATCAAAGGATGTTTTCTTCACTATTTCAATGCGCGTAATATCAACGGTGTTTAATATAAATTGGTCGAATAAGTCGGTTTCGTTTTGCTGCAGATTATCTTCATCCACTATGGTAATTTTGCAATTAGAAAATTCAATGAATCTTTGAACAAGACCAAACATATTTACAAAGTTAAGCTTTGTAACAAAGAAACCCACATGTTCTGCTTTAACAAAATCTTTGTCAATAAATACTCCCACATTGCTTGATACCTGATCAAGAATATTTTTTACTTTTCCGCCCAGCATATTTTTTGAAAACATGGATTTTGCAGCTCCCATCATTAATAAATTACTCTGCTCATCTTTTGCTATTTTGACAATTTCTTTGGTCACATCAAAGCTAGTCTTATAGATAGTTTTGAGTTTGATGTGCAAATGATGCGCCACTGCTTTAATATTAGTAAAACTATTCTTTTCATATTTTATCGCATCCGACTTGGATATTTCTGTATTCGGTGTAAGATGCAATGCTGTTACTTTATTAAGTTCATTATTATTTCCGGAAAACAGATGCAAAAGTTTAAGAAGGTTTCCTCCCATTTGCGGCATTCCAAAAGAAATGAGTACTTGCAATGCATGCCTTGGTGTTTCTGCGATTGCATCCTTTTTGCGAACACTTAATCTTTCGATAAGTGCAAGAGCAGGTCCTGTCATAAATGTCGTAAAAAGTGCCATGAGCACCATAATGGTAAATATTTCGGGAGAAAGAATTCCCAGATCATAACCAATGTTTAGAGCAATGAGTTCCATGAGTCCGCGGGTATTCATCAGCACACCTAAGGAAAAAGAATCTTTCCATGAAAATCCAAAGAATCTAGCAGCAATTGAAACACCACCGAATTTACCGATAATAGCAAACAGGATAACTAATCCACACGTCAGCCAAAGGTCAGTAGTATTCAACAATCCGATTTGTGTACGTAATCCAGTGAAAGCAAAAAACAAGGGTAATAATAAACTAACGCTGACATCTTCAAGTTTATCGGTGAGGAGTTTTTTAAATCGCTGATTTGAAGGAATTACAACGCCGGCAATAAATGCACCAAATAAAACATGTATGCCTAGCAATTCCGTAAGGAAAGCAGATAAAAACAAGTGAACAAAAACTATGGCTATGATAGTTCTGCTCAGGTTTTCTTTAGTAAAGTAAATAGATGCAATTCGCTTGAACATGGGTTGTACTAATAGCAACATGGCCACTACATAAATCACTACCAGCAGAACAGTAAAAATTGCACTGAGGGGATTCCCTGCCTGAATAATGGCAATGATGGCTGCTAAAATAAGCCATGCAGTAATATCATCAGTAGCAGCGCAAGTGATTGCCATTTTCCCGACAAATGTTTTTGACAAACCCTTTTCCTGAATAATTCTGGCAAGTACAGGAAAAGCAGTAATGCTCAGTGCGATTCCTATAAATAAAGCAAAAGATAAAAACGAAGTATTCGGTGGTGCAAATTGCTGATATAAATAATAGGATAAACAAATTCCAAGAAAATAGGGAAAAATAATGCCTGCATAACTTATAAAAACTGCTGAATTTATTCGTTTCCGCATGACTTTTATGTCCACTTCCATTCCGACAATAAACATAAATAAGATCAATCCAATCTGACTGATGATTTGTAAATTACCCAGTGATTTCAAGGGGAAAAGCAAATCGTAGGCAGAAGGGAAAAAGTTGCCAAGCAATGAAGGGCCTAACATAATTCCTGCAATGATCTCTCCAATAACAATGGGTTGTCCTAACTTGCCGAAGACAAGTCCCAGCATACGGGATAAAATTATCAGAATAATAATTTGAATAATAAGAATACATATTGGTGTATTCATATTTGTCTTCATCACTTTGATAAAAGAATCGAAAACATTTCCCGAGCCTTTTTTTTCCTGATGAATGACAGGTGCCGTTTTATCCGGAAGATGGATCGCTGTAGATTGTGTTGATCTTCCAATCTCAAGTTGCCTTCCGTTATCTATAATAAATATTGCGGAAATAATAATCGCAAAAAAGATCAAAAGATATAGAAGTGAGCTACGATTCATTATTATGAATTAACAAAGCAGAAAATAGATTTGCAAAATTACTATAAAAATTTATAGATTTGTAAAAAATAGATTCGTGTTTGAACTACGAATCTAAATCAGAATTTTATTATTTGAAAAAATTATTGTCTAATCCTATAAGTAACCAAATATGGAATTTACCAATAATCAAATTGTCATCATTGCTATCGTTGCAGGGGTAATTGTCATTCTTGCCCTTGTTTCTGCTATTTCATCAAGGCGAAGAAAAAAGCAGGATGAAGAAATGAATAGCTTTAGTAGTTATAAAAGTACCAGTGGGCCAAAGGCTATTCCTAAAAGCAAGCCCGTTGAAACAAGCAATTACAAGTTTTCACTGGAAACAGGAGAAGCACTGGATGGTGATGATTCAAACAACGTGATTACTACCACATCCACTGTTTCTGAAAATGATGTAATGCAGAAGATGGAAGAGAAACTGAGTAAAATGAATATTTCTGAAAAACAAAAAGAGCGCTTCATGCAGCAGGTTAAAATGGGATTGCAGCAAAATCATACTGAGCAGACTCAATCAATAACTGAAAGAATTCAAATGGTTCAGAACTCAAGCCTGAGTGATTCTCAAAAGAAAAAGGTAATTGATATGCTAAATAAACGCAATCAGAATCCGGCTGAAAATTCAATCGATAATATGTTCGGGGATGCTGATAATAAACAGTAAAATAAAAAGGGGTTGAAATTTCGACCCCTTTTTTATTTATGCGTTTGGAATATTTATTAATACTTCAAGCATCAAATCCCAGAACATATCCACAGTAGCAATCTCAATCCGTTCAGCAGGTGAATGCACATCACGCAGTGTAGGGCCAAAAGAAATCATATCCATACCCGGA
>Ga0182027_10003243_pt1 | contig 25955 bp, 21 predicted proteins | sample 712E1DmetaG_FD_121300 | JGI IMG/M metagenome (GOLD analysis project Ga0182027, IMG submission 121300) | Permafrost microbial communities from Stordalen Mire, Sweden - 712E1D metaG (Illumina Assembly) | ecosystem: Environmental > Terrestrial > Soil > Wetlands > Permafrost | place: Sweden...
CGGCCTGGCCACTTACGCCCCACAGCAGAGTTCTTAGGTAATACGCGCCGAACGCCGATTTACCATTGCTGAGCTGCGGTTACGTCGCTGTCAGCTGAGCTAGCCAGGAAACTCACGCTAGGAATCTCTACCCGTTTGAGTAGGGAGAGCTCGTTCTGATCTTCGGCGGCATTACGGAAACCGGCGCTGTCGGCTGCTCGCGAGCTAATCCCCGACCCGATCCCTAGTGTGGGGGCAGCTGCCCCACCGTCCCGGCGATTGGGAGCAGGGGCACGGGCAACTACTCCTCGCCAGAGAATCGCTCCCACGCCGACTGTCGAGTCATCCCCAAGGACCCTCCGATGGCCGCCCACGTAGCGCCAAGGTTTCTCGCCCTTTTCACGAAGCGGGAGAGATTGCTTTCGACCTGCTCACCTGCCGCCGCCATCCTGGGCAGGCTGGCGAGTACTCCGTCGAGGTCAAGGCCCTCTTCCCAAGATGTCAGCTGTGGTGGCAAAGACGGCGGGCTGGCGATGATCTGACGACATAGATCTACGCACTCATCACAGATGTAGACGCCCGGACCAGCGACCAGCTTCGCAACTTCGCTGCTCGGTTTCAGACAGAACGAGCAGGATGCAGTTACGCGACCTTCGGTGACGGCCATGAGCTCTCCTTCCGTCCGCTCTGTTGTCAGGAAATACCTTACAATGTCAGGGCCTTCCTGACAAGAGGAGTTTGCAAACTGTCCAACCCGGGCCGCTGATCGGCGGCAACTATCGCGAGCGCGGCAGCCACCAGCTCGCCTGAGGTTCGCAAGAGTTCCCCACCTAACGCCCCTGTGTTCACGACCGCCGGTTTAGTTTCGGCCACGCCACCAGATGAGCCCTAAGCCGGCGGGCAGATGTGACAGGGCTGCGAGTCAGTCAGTGGGGCTCGGGGGCAAATCGGGCGCTGTCGCCTGCAACCTGCGCAGCTCGACGAGAGGGATGTGGCATCGCATCATGTGGTCGGGCTCGACTTCCACGAGCGGCGGCTCTGTCGACTCGCACAGCCCGTTCGAGAGGCGTCGCGGGCAGCGCGTGTGGAAGACGCACCCCGAAGGCGAGTGCGCCGCGCTCGGGATCTCGCCTTTCAACCGGATCCGCTCGCGGGGCGTTCCGTCCAGGGTAGGGACCGCAGAAAGGAGCGACTCGGTATAAGGGTGATGGGGGCCGGAGAAGACGGTCTCGGCCAGCCCGTATTCCATGACGCGGCCGAGATAGAGCACCGCGATGCGGTCGGACAGGTAGCGCACGACACCCAGGTCGTGGGAGATGAAGATGTAGGTGACGCGCTCGCGGCTTTGCAGGTCGGCGAGAAGATTGAGGATCGCCGCCTGGACCGAGACGTCGAGCGCAGATGTCGGCTCGTCACAAACGAGAACTCGAGGCGCACCCGCGAACGCACGGGCGATGGCGACACGTTGCTTGAGCCCTCCTGAAAGCTGATAGGGCCGAAGCGGCAGGTGGCGCTCTTCCATGCGCACCGAGCGGATTATCTCGAGAAGGCGTTGTTCGCAGCTGTCACCCGAAAGGCCCGCCAGCTTCTTGAGGGCTCTCGTGACGATGTGGCGGACGCTGTGACGGCGGTTCAACGCAGAGTCCGGGTTCTGGAAGATGATCTGCATCGCCTGCAGCTGCTTGCGGCTGCGGTCGGTGCACTTGGCTGCAAGAGGCGTGCCCTCGAGCTCAATGACCGATCCCTCGTCGGGCACAGAAAGGCCGAGCAGCACGCGGGCGAGGGTCGTCTTGCCGCAGCCCGACTCGCCGACTAACCCGAGAGTCTCTCCCATCCTCAAATCAAGGTCGACACCGACAACTGCACGCACCTTGTCGCCACCACGGACGTCGAATGTCTTGGAGACACCCCTCAGGCGGATCACCGGCACTTCGCTTGGATCGGCGCTCCGCAGCTTGACGTCTTCAGGAGTGGCGCGTGGCAAATCGGGCGCCTGCTCGTGGTAGTGGCAGCGAGAGGCACGCCCAGCTCCCACCTCGTACATCGGCGGCGTCTCCGCGGTGCAGCGCTGGTCTGCGAGTGCGCAGCGCTTAGCGAAGATGCAACCAACCTGGACCTCGCCCGGCCCGGGCAGGAAACCCGGAATGGTGTCGAGGCGACCGTGATCCTTGCGCTGACCTCCCCGCGGGACGCAACGCAGCAGCCCGACGGTGTAGGGGTGCCGAGGATTCTCGAACACCTCCAGAGCCGGGCCCTGTTCCACGAGCTCGCCGGCATACATGACGCCAACCCGGTCGCACATCTTCGCTATCACGGCGAGGTTGTGGCTGATGAAGAGCACGGAAGTCTTGAATTGCTGGCGAAGTGACGACACGAGGTCGAGGACCTCGGCTTCGACTGTGGCGTCGAGCGCCGTCGTAGGTTCGTCGAGGATGAGCAGCGAGGGCTCGGATGCGAGCGCCATCGCGACCATGACGCGCTGCAGCATGCCTCCCGAGAGCTGGTGGGGGTAGGAGCGCAATACGCGGCCGGGGTCCGCGATCTGCACCACCCCCAACATCTCCTCCGAGCGCGCAAGGGCGTCAGACCTCTTCATACCGGCGATCTCGTACACCTCCGCCACCTGATTGCCGACACGCAGCGACGGGTTCAGCGCCCGACCTGGTTCCTGGTAGACCATGGAGACCGTACGGGCCCTGTACTGGCGAAGGGCGCTCTTGTCCATCGAGGCGATGTCGCGTCCATTGACGGTGATCGAGCCGCCGCTCAGTCGCCCGTTCCTTGGCAGGTAGCGAGTGATCGCGAGCGCCGTGGTGGACTTGCCGCATCCCGACTCGCCGACGAGACCGAATGACTCCTGTCGTCCGATCCTGAACGAGACGTCGCGAAGTGCCGGCCGATCGGTGCCCCGCACGCGATAGGTCACGTCGAGATGGCTCACTTCAAGAGTGGTGGAAGGCGCCTCGAGTGTCGCCGGAAGCCCAGCTGACGCGGCGAGGGTCATTGGATCAGCACCGCCTCGATCGAGTCGCCGATGAGATTGATCGCGATGATGAGCGAGGCGATCGCCAACGCCGGGAAAAGCGTCTCCCACCAGTAGCCGGCGGCAAGCAGCCCTGAGTTGTTGGCGATATCGGCACCCCAGTCCGGTGTGGGCAGCTGTACCCCGAAGCCGAGAAAAGAAAGCGTGGCGATCGTGAAGATCGCATAGCCCAGCCGGACTGTGAACTCGACGAGGATCGGGCCGAGCACGTTCGGGAGGATCTCGACGAACATCACGTGCAGAACGCTTTCGTTGCGGAGCCGGGCAGCAGCGAGGTAGTCGAGCTCACGTTCTTGGAGAACTGCTGTGCGCACGGTCCTCGCGATGATCAGGGAGAATACGAAGCCGATGACGACTACGAGCGTGATCGTCTTCGCACCGACTGCTACGACGAAGAGAAACGCGACGATCACGGTCGGAAGAGCAAGGGCGGCATCGACGATCCTGCCGACGACCATGTCCACAGCGCCTCGTAGGTAGCCCTGTGCGAGGCCGATCGTCGTGCCGAGCGCAGTGCCCAGCAATGTGGCGAGCGGCGCGATCTCGAGGATGTCGCGAGCTCCGACGATCACGCGCGACAGCACGTCCTCACCGATCGCGTTGGTTCCGAACCAGTGGGCCGACGACGGTGCAAGGTTCCCGCTCAGGATGTTCGGTGAGGTGGCACCGTAAGGAGCAAGCAGGGGCCCGAAGACGGCACAGACGACCCACCAGAGCACGATCAGGGCCCCGACGATGAATGCCTTGGAGTGCAGGAGCAGGCGCAGCTGCTCTCGGCGGATGCGCCCTACGGAGACATCGAGCGCACCACCCGCGCCACCGGCGGTGGCAAGGGTCCCGAGCCCCGGTGCTAGCCCGGGCGCGTCGGGTCCTTCGGGCGAGATGCCGCTCGCTCCGGAGACAGACCCGAGGGACTCCTCGCCGGCGTTCACTCGGCTTTGCCCAGTCTGATTCGGGGATTCAAGACCGTATAGAGCAGGTCTGCGACGAGAGTCGCGGCCAGGTAGACCACACCGATCACGAGGACTCCCGCTTCGAGCATCGGGAAGTCCTTGTCGTTGGCCGCAGTCAGGATCAACCTGCCGATGCCCGGGTACACGAAAAGGTTCTCGACCACGAAAAGACCACCTATCAGATAGCCCGTCTGGGTGGCGATGACCGTGATGGTAGGCAGCAGTGAATTGCGCAGCACGTGGCGTCGGATGACCACCCGGCGGGGGAGCCCTTTCAATGTCGCCGTGCGGACGTAGTCCGAGTCGAGCGCTTCGATTGTGCCCGTCCGGGCCATTCGGGCGATATAGCCGAAGAGTATGAGCACCAGTGGGATGGCGGGGAGGATCAGATACCGCAGCTGGGTGAACAACGGCGAGCCATCGGGAGCACTCGCGGTGACCGGCAGCCATTTGAGGACGATCGCGAACACGACGATGAGGACGATGCCCGACACGAACTCGGGCACGGTCGAAAGTGAGAGGCTGGTCGTGCTGATCAAGCGGTCCACGACCCGCCCGCGGTTGAGCGCTGCGATGACTCCGCCGAGGATGGAAAGGGGCACGACGATCACGAAGGCGACCGCCGCGAGCTTGAGCGACCGCCCGAGGGCCGGGAACAGGAAGGAGCTGACCGGCGCCTGGTACTGGTACGAGGTACCCAGGTTGCCGCGCACGATCCCGGAAACCCAGCTCCAGTACTGGGTGAGGAGCGGACGGTCCACGCCGAGCTTGTGGTTCAGCGCAGCCACGGCCTGTTGGGAGGCAAGGTTCCCTAGGATCGCCCGTCCAGGGTTGCCAGGTAGAACCTGCCCCGCGTAGAAGATGATCAGGCTCAAGAGCACGAGCGTCACCAGCGCCAATCCGAGACGCTTCGAGGCGTACTGCGACAACTCAGTTCCCTCCTTCCTGTGTTGCATCCCGGCGCGGACCTACGTCGTGAAGTCGAGACCTGAAGGTAACCAAAGCCTGAAGCTAGCAGGGGGGCTGATCAGACCGCCCCTATTCTGCTGGCAGCCCTCTTCGCTCGGCATGACCTGCCTGGCTCAACCGGGCCATGTCCGGACATATCGGGCGGGGGTCTCGACCGGGGGACCGACAAGTGTGCTCTCGCTCTTCGGCTGCGCGACACGCCGGACTGCACAGAGTTGTGAAGGAACTCGGCCGCCGAGCCTCGAGCCGCCAAGGCGGTGGCACAGCCTTGGCTCGCTATTGCATGGCAAGCCTTTATGATGCCGATGATGCGGTCTGCGCGACGCTGTTCGATCACAACGCCGAGGACAGCCATTCTATCGGTGCCAGATCGGCCAAACCGCCAGGAGCCTTTGCATATCGGGTGGTATCGCAACAGCGGTGGCCTGTCGTGAGATGTCAGCTGTAGACCTCTCGATCGTCGGTCGGCTCGTCACCGGCATCGGCGAGCCCGCCCGCGGTGAGATCCGCGTGGCCGCCGGACGCATTGTCGACGTGCTGGAAGGCGAGCCGGCTGCGGCGTCGGCTACGAGACGGATCGACCTCGGAGACGCTTACCTGTTTCCCGGCGCGATCGACTGTCATGTCCATTCCGGCAGCACCCCTGCCGAAGGCATCCGCGCCCTCACTGCTGCTGCAGCCGCCGGTGGCGTGACCACCGTGATCGACATGCCCTATGACCTGGCAGCCCCGGTCGTGAGCCCGGAGATCATGGCAGCTAAACGCGAGCGCGTTCGTGACGAAGCACTCGTCGACGTCGCCCTGCTCGGCACCGTGCGCCCCGGATCGGGTGGCCGCGACGTCGGTCCTCTCGTCGAGGCTGGAGCGGTCGGGTTCAAGCTTTCGCTGTTCGGCACCGACCCAAGCCGGTTCCCGCGGATCCCTGACGACCAGCTCCTCGAAGTTCTTGACGCGATCCGCGAGCACAGCAGCGTCGCCTGCGTACACGCCGAGAACGAGGAGATCATCAAACCGCTCTTGGCACGTGCTCGCGAGGCCGGTGACTCCTCTCCCATGGTCCACTGCCGAACGCGTCCGCCGGTGAGCGAGACCCAGGCAGTGTTGAGCGCGCTGGAGTACGCGAGGGAGACAGGATCGACGCTCCACCTGTGCCACCTGAGTCTCGCCCGGTCGGTTGACCTGGCGCGGTCCTACAGAGCAGAAGGGCTGCGCGTGAGCACCGAGACGTGCCCGCACTACCTGTGGTTTTCCGAGAGCGACATGGCATCTCAGGGCGGTCGCCTCAAGATCAACCCTCCCTTGCGAGCTGGCGACGAGGTGGAGCAGCTCTGGGAGCGGCTGTCGGACGGGGCGATCGACGTCGTCTCGTCCGATCACGCGCCGTGGCCCTTGTCGGACAAGACTCACCCGGCGATCCTCGACAATCACTCGGGCGCTCCGGGAACCGAGACCCTCGTCACCGTGTTGGCCGCGGGTCTGCTTGCCCGTGGCGAGAGCCTGAACGCACTCTCGGAGCTGGTCGCGGCCGCACCGGCGCGGATCTTCGGGATCTCGAACGCTAAGGGTCGTCTCGAGCCGGGCATGGACGCAGACGTAATGGCCTTCGATCCGGCAAGGTCGTTTATCCTCGACGAGCGCGAGCTGCACTCCAACGCAGGCTGGAGCCCCTATCACGCGATCGCGTTTCCCGGCCGCGTCGTGCTCACGGTGTCGCGAGGTGAGGTCGTCTGGGACGGCTCCAAGCTCCAGGGATCCTTTGGGCGCGGCCAGGTCGTACAGCGCGCCCGCGGAGACTTAGACAATGGCTGAACCAGTCAAGCCCGGAGCGGTCACCGCCAAGCGCGGCGGTGAGCTTCGTTGCCGGGGTTGGAGGCAGGAAGGTCTTCTGAGGATGCTGGAGAACGTGCTCGAGATAGGCGAGCGCCCCGAGGATCTCGTCGTCTACGCGGCTCGGGGCAAGGCGGCCCGGGACTGGACGTCGTACTCGAGGATCGTGGCGTCTCTCGAGCGACTCGGCGACGACGAGACGCTTGTCATACAGTCGGGCAAGCCGGTGGGAGTGTTTTCCAGCTCGTCGGACGCACCTGTTGTGGTGATGGCCTGCGGCAACATCGTGGGCCACTACGCGACCGCGGAGTACTTCGACGAGTTGTGTGATCGTGGCCTGATCATGTGGGGTGGCCTGACCGCCGGAGATTGGCAGTACATCGGATTCCAGGGCGTCCTCCAGGGGGTCTACGAGCTCCTGCAAGCGGTCAGCCGCGAGCACTTCGATGGCTCTCTCGAGGGCAGGTTCGTACTTACCTCCGGGCTTGGCGGCATGGGATCGGCGCAACCGCTAGCCATCGCGCTGGCCGGTGGCTCCGGGATCGTTGTCGAGGTGGACCCGGACAAGTGCGACCGGTCCTTTGAGCGCGGACATCTCGCCTCGGTGACCGACGACCTCGACGAGGCGCTCGCATCGCTCGAAGACGCGGAGCCGGGCAAGGTGATCGGGCTCGTCGCCAACGCGGCGGCCGTGTACGGCGCACTTGTGGATCGCGGCGTCGTGCCCGACGTCGTGACCGATCTCACCGCTGCGCACGACGCGGTCTTCGGCTACTGCCCTCTCGATTGCTCTCTCGCCGAATGGCGAGAGCTGCGCCAGTCAGATCCGGCGGGGGTCGCAGAAAGAGCCCGATGGTCGATGGCCGTCCAGGTCCGGGCGATGCTCTCACTGAAGGCCGGCGGCGCTGTTGTCTTCGAGGACGGCAACAACCTGCGTGTGCAGGCGCAAGGCGCAGGTGTGCGCGACGCCTTCGAGATCGACGGATTCGCCGAGCGTTACTTGAGGCCCTTGTTCTGCCGGGGAATCGGTCCGTTCCGCTGGATCGCCCTCAGCGGCGAGCAGTCCGACATAGCCGAGCTGGACCGCCTCGTGGTCGAGATGTCCTTCCGCCCCGAGGTGGATTCGTGGATATCACTCGCCAGCGAACGCGTGAAGTCGCAGGGGCTGCCGGCGCGGAGCTGCTGGCTCGGCCACGGCGAGCGCTCCAGGTTCGCCTTGGCGGTCAACGGGCTCGTAAGCGATCGCAAGCTCGCCGGTCCGGTGGCTTTCACCCGGGACCACTTCGACTCCGGCGGCATGACCCACCCACACATCGGGACCGAGAACATGGCCGACGGTTCGGGGGCCATCTCCGACTGGCCCATCCTCGATGCCCTTGTCCTTTCGGCCTCGGGCGCCGATCTTGTCGCCGTCCACGCCGGCGGGGCCGGTTACGCCGGCTACATGCAATCGGCCGGCGTCACGATCATCGCCGACGGCAGCCAAGGGGCGGCCGGACGCCTCGGTCGTGGACTTGACGCGGACTCTGGGCTCGGCGTGCTGCGCTACGCCGATGCCGGTTATGCCGAAGCGATCTCTGCAGCCAAGAGTGCCGGCCTCGGTCTCCGGCCCGAACGAGAGGACAGGCCATAATGCGCGAGTTGACCCGGGACGACGCACTCGACGCGGTGTGGGGAGGGTCGGTGCTCGCATGTGGCGGGGGAGGCTGGGTCGACCATGGCTTGGTCATGGGGGAGCTGGCCACACGTATCGGCCGACCGACGTTGTGCTCGGCCGACGAGGTCGACGACGGTGGCCTCGTCGTCACTGTCACCGCCATCGGGGCACCGGCTGCGCCCAACAGGGAGATCCGCCCCCTCGACTACGTGCGGGCGCTCGAGCTCGTCGCGGGAGAGCTCGACGGTCCCGTTGCAGCCGTGATGACAGCCCAGAACGGTTCGTCCACCACTCTCAATGGCTGGATCCAGTCGGCCGTGCTCGGCGTCCGGGTGCTCGACGCTGCTGGGGACGTGCGAGCGCACCCGACCGGAAAGCTCGGAGCGATGGGTCTAACAACGAGGCCCGGCTACGAGACTGTGCAAGCCGTGGCCGGTGGGAACCGTGAGCTGTGTGGGGGAATCGAGGTGGTCGTCCGTGGCAAGGTGATAGCGACCTCGGACGTGTTGCGGGATGTGTGCGTGCGTGCCGGAGGGTTCATCGCCGCGGCCCGTCACCCTGTCGAGGCGTCCTTCGTGAAGAAGAATGCCGCCCTAGCAGCGGTGAGCTACGCCTTGTCGCTCGGCTCCGCGATGCGCGCCCAACCTGACGGGTCAGGCGTCATCGGGGCGGCAATGGAGGTAACCGGCGGAAGAGTTGTCGCGCGGGGGCCGATGCGTGAGGTGGATCCCCTCCGCACCGCAGGTGGCTTCGACCATGGCTCTTTGTTGGTCGGCGGCCACGTTGTCCGGTATTTGAACGAGTACATGACCGTCGATGCCGACGGCGAGCGAATAGCAACCTACCCAGACGTCATCGCCACCTTGTCCCTCGATGACGGCCGGCCGGTCTCCATCGCCGAGATGACCGAGGGGCGCGAGGTAGCTCTCTTTGTCGTCGACCGGTCCCGCCTGCCGCTTTCTTCGAGCACCCGCGACCACTTCGCGCTCGAGGAGGTCGAGCAGATCATGGGTGTCTCGCTGATCGGACACGGATCGACAGAGACTCGGTCGCAGTGAGCGCGCTGCCTACGCCGGACCTCGATCGGGTCGAGTCCGACCTCGAGACGCTCGCCACGTACCGGGACCCGGACTCGCCGGGCTGGACGCGGCGTGTCTTCTCAGATTTCGATCGCGCCGGACGCGAGTGGGTCGCCGAGAGGATGCAAGAGGCGGGGCTAACGGTCGAGACCGACGCCGCGACCAATCTCATAGGGAGGTTGGCCGGAACGGCCGGACTGCCCGGGGCGATCGTGACAGGTTCGCACACCGACACCGTTCAAGGTGGCGGCCGATTCGACGGCATCGTCGGGGTGCTCGGAGCGATAGAAGTAGCCCGTTGCCTGCGACGCGCCGGCGTCGCGCTTTCCCACGACCTCGTCGTCGTCGACTTTCTCGGTGAGGAGCCCAACGACTTCGGATTGAGCTGCGTCGGCAGCCGTGCCATATCCGGGGCACTCGACGATGAGCACTTGGCCTTGGTTTCCCCGAACGGACGCAGCCTCGCCGAGGCGCTTGAGGGCTGCGGTGGCCGGCCGGCCGAGATCCGAGGGGCACGGTGGCGGGCCGGCCTGCACTGCTACTTGGAGCTTCATATCGAGCAGGGCCCGGTGCTTGAGCAGTCCCGCGTCCCGATCGGCGTTGTGACCGCTATCGCAGGCATTTACCGCCTTGTCGCGCGCATCACCGGCCAGCCGGACCACGCCGGGACCACCCCGATGAGCTACCGCCGGGACGCGCTCTTGGGAGCGGCCGAAGCGGTCCTTGTCATCGAGCGCCTCGCCGGCGGGGGAGTGGCGACGACCGGTCGCTTGGAGATCCGCCCCGGAGCCCAGAACGTCGTCCCGGCACAAGCAGATCTCTGGGCAGAGGCAAGAAGCGCCGATGAAGGATGGCTCGACAACTTCGGGCAGAGCCTCACCGAGGAGGTTGCCGCCATCGGTGTTCGGCGAAGGCTCGAAACCTCTATCAATTGGATCTCTCGATCCGCACCGGTCGGTGTGACCGACTGGGTGGCGGGCGCGATAAGCCAGGCTGCGAGATCTCAGGGGATCGAGCCGCTGAGCCTGCCGAGCGGCGCTGGCCACGACGCATCACACATGTCGCGTCTCGGCCCGATGGGCATGGTTTTCGTGCCCTCCCGGGCGGGTCGGAGCCACTGTCCCGAGGAGTGGACCGACCTTGAGGACATCGGCCGGGGAATCGCGGTCCTTGCTGAGGCAGTTACTATCTGCGATAACCGTGGCGGAGAGTGCACTTCGAGCGAGGCGCCGCAGCGAGGCGGCGCAGAGAGCTAGATGAACGAACGACGCGTAAAGCTGACCGGAGACCACCTGAGCATCGAGGATGTGGTCGCGGTGGCCCGCGAAGGGGCACGGGTAAGCATCTCGGCTGATGCCATAAGGCGTATGCGACGTGCTCGCGACGTTGTCGAGACGATACTGGCCAGTGGCGAGACGGTCTACGGTCTCAACACCGGGCTGGGCTCGCTCTACCGTTACCGGATCCCGACCGAACAGCTCGGACGCTTCTCTTTTGACACAGTGTCGGACCTGACCTCTTCCTATGGTCAGCCGCTTCCGCGCGACGTCGTCCGGGCGATGATGGTGACCCGGGTGAACGGCATGGCCAAGGCCGGAGTCGGCGTGAGGCCCGAGCTCGCGCTACTGCTCGCCGAATTGTTGAACCGTGACGTCCATCCGGTGGTGAGAGAGGTCGGTTCGGTAGGGCAGTGCGACCTATCGGAGATGTCCGATATCGCCAAGGTGATGATCGGTATCGGCCACGCTGAAGTCGGGGGCAAGGTCATGAGCGGGCGCAGCGCACTGGCGCACGTCGGACTCACCCCGATAAAGCTCGCCCCCAAGGAGGCGCTCGCGCTGATCAGCGCCAATGGCGTCACTATCGGGCGTGGAGCCCTCGTTCTGCACGACGTCGCCGATCTCGTCGAGCTGCTGGCGGTCGCGGCTGGACTGTCGCTCGAGGGTTTCGGTGCCAACCTCTCGATCATCCACCCGGGAGCAAGTCACCTCCAACCGCAGGTCGGGCTCATCGCAGCTGCCGCGAGGTTGCGCGAGCTGCTTGCCGGCTCTTACCTCTGGGACCTGGACGCGGCGCGTAACCTGCAAGATCCCCTGTCGTTCCGATGCGTTCCCCGCAGCCACGGCGCGCTTCACGACGCCCTCAACTACACCCGTAACAGCCTCGAGGCAGAGCTGAACGCCGCTAACGACAATCCGCTCGTGCTAGTCGGCGAGGGAGTGATCATCTCTGTCGGCAACTTCGACGTGGTGGGCCTCGCCCTGGCCTTCGACCTGCTGCGTCTCGCGATTGCGAACGCGCTCAAGGGCGCCAACGAGCGAGTGCAAAAGTTGCTGTGGAACCATTTCAGCGGCCTTCCGAGCGCGCTCGCCCTCGAACAGGGACCTACCAACGGTTTGAAGCCGATGGGTCGCTGGTGCGCAGCGCTGGCAGCCGAGGCGCGAGCTCTCGCCGCACCGGTGACCCTCGACTACGTCGGCCAGGTCGCCGAAGGAGTCGAGGACGACGCGAGCATGGCGCCGCTGTCGGTGCGCCGGACCCATGAGCTCGTCTCGCTCGTCCATCGCACCGTCGCCTACGAGCTCATCACCGCCGCCCAGGCGGTCGACATGCGCGAGCGGTGGCCGCTCGGTCGGGGGACAGTCATCGCTTACCAGGCCGTTCGCGAGCACGTACCGACGCTGCGCGACCTCCGCCGTTGGGACGCCGACATCGAGGGACTCGTGGGAGCCATCTCCCGAGGCGAGCTGGGTCGGCGAATCTCTGATGAGATCGGTCGCCTCAAAGAACAGCCTCCGTTAGCGACGGGGATAGCGCTGCACAACCTGTCCGGGAACTGAGCTCGGTCCCCGTAGCCGCAGCACTGACAACAGCCAGCCCGTTGTCTGTCGCGGCACGAGGCCCAGGGTGTCGAGCGGTCCTCGTGCTTGAGCGTCGCGAGGCCACCGCGTGAGCACTTCGTAACGGCGGGGAGCACGCGGCGGCGAGACGACGTTCTCGTCGTGAGCCGGCCGGACCTGTAGTCATTCCCGCGCGCGCCACGCCGTGCCTGCGGTTTCTTCAAACGGGCGGCAGGTCATCGACTCGCGTATCGCGCCAGATCCCGACCGGCCAGGAGGCTCAGAGACTTCCGACCCGTACGCCACCTACGGGCACCCTGACACGAAACGCCAGCCAGCCGATGGCGAGGGCGGTTAGCAGCGCTATCTCGGCAATCACGAAGGTCGTCCGCGCGCCGAGCGGGCCGACCAGGGCACCGGCGACGAGTGGGCTGACGATCGCGGACAGGGCCCATACGAAGTTGAGAAGCCCCATCACCACGCCGAGGCCCAAGCCCGCGTCACTGGCTCCCGACGCGCCGAGCGGGTATCCCACCGCCCACAGGACCGCGCGGACAGCAGCCGTTCCGCAAAGCATCACGACGATGAGCAATGGTGCGGTGCTCGCCGAAGCCGGCGACAGGACCAAGGCCAGGACAAGGGCTGAGCCGAGGACGGTCTTCAGCCGGACGGCCTTCAGCCCGACCCGTTTGGTGACGGCGCTGCCGACTATGAACACGACCGCGGCCGCAGAGAAGGCGATCCCGATCGAAGCCTCCGAGACTCCGGATCGATGCAGCTCGAGTGGCGCAAGCAGCGTCACGACCGCAGCAGACGCTCCGGCAACGGCGACGGCGGTGGCTGCTCCCAGAACCTTGAGGTCGGCTGCGGCCGCGCGGACACTCGAGATGATGCCGGTGCGGACCTCGGTGCTGACGCCCTCGAGGTCGATCGAGCTCAACATCGCTGTCACGACGACCATCAGGACTGCGGTGACGACAAATGGAGCCGCAAGACCGAAGGACTGGGCTAAGAAGCCGGCAAAGGCCGGCCCGACGATGCAGCCGAACCCCGACGCCGTCACTGTGCCGGCCAGCGTCGACTCGTCGTGGGTCGCGTTGGCCAGCCAGGTGAGCGCAGCTGTCCACACGATTCCGTAGCCAAGACCGAAAACGAGACGAGTGGCGAGCAGAGACACGAATGAGGGGGCGAAAGCCTGCCCGAGCGTTGCCACGACGATGAGCCAGCCGGCCCACAGCGTCAAGACGCGCGCACCGAAACGGTCGGACATCGTGCCGGCTGGCAGCGAGACGACAAGGGCGGCGATACCGGTCGCCGCGAGCAGCTCAGCTGTCTGGAATCCGTTCAGGGAAAAGCGGTGTGCATACAAGGGCAACAACGGCGCGATCGCCGACTGGAGAAGCGAGCTCAGCAACGTCAGCGCATAGATGAGCTGCCTGAGGTGGGTGATGTCACGGCCGGTTGGCGCGATTTCCGGTGAGCCCGCCTTGCGTCGTCTTTTGACCCTTCCCGATTCCTCAACCCTGTTCCGTAATATTCGACTCCCACCTTCTATGTATCGGAACCTGGACCTTCCCACCAAGGTTCACTTTACGACAAATACATTCGCGATTAATCTGAATAATTGGTGCCAGAACGATCGACATGGTTGATCGATAAAGGAATAGGGCTACGCGAGCTGAGGGCGCTGCTTGCGGTCGCCGATCTCGGATCGTTCCGGCGTGCAGCCGCGGAGCTCGGATACACGCAGAGCTCGATCTCGCATCAGGTCGCCTGTTTGGAACGTTCTCTAGGAACCGAGCTCTTCACGCGACCGGGTGGCCGCGGCGCAGTGAAGCTCACGACCAGTGGCATGGCGGCCTATCGACGGGCGCGCCGCGCCCTTGGCGAGGTGGAAGCCATCGGTGCCGACATCGACTGGGCCCAGCGCGGCGAACGGGCGCGCATCCGCGTGGGCGTGTCGCAGACCGCCGCTGCCGAGCTGATGCCGGCCGCGCTCCGGTCCTTACGCGAGGCCCACCCTGAGGTTCAAGTGATCCTGAGCGAGGTCGAGGAGATCTCCTCTATCATGAGCGGGCTCGGACGCGGGAGGCTCGACCTGGCCTTCGCCCTCAACCCCGAGACCGATGAGCGAGTAGAGGCGATTCCCCTCGTGGAGGATCCTTGGGTGATACTCACCCGCCGCGACAGCGCGCTGGGCGACGTCGAACACTTGAGCTTCGACATCATCGACGGGATGGAGCTGGTCGCATGGACACGTCGCTGGAGCGCCCAAGTCGAGCTGGAGGATGCTTGGCGCAAGCGAGGTATCGCTCCGCGGATCGTCTATCGGACCGATGACAACCTGGCCCTTCAGCGTCTTGTCGCGGCCGGCCTCGGTCACGCGTGCATCGGCCGGCTCGCCGCTCGGCGAGCCATCGACCCGTCACTGACGTGGCTTGCTCCTCGGGAGCGCCTGACGCCGCGTCAGATCACGTTGTGTTACCCGCGCCACCGCGAGCTCACCGGCGCGGTATCAGCCCTGATCTCGGCCATTCGCGTCAACTCGACAGGTTGATCGGCCTCGAGGCCTGGCGGTGGCATCTGGCCGATAGTCGTCGGCGAGGTCGCGCCGGTTCAGTCACCGAGCTCCACGCGTCTGCGAGTTACGTAGTCCTCGAGCTCTTCGCGGATCGCGTCGTCGAGAGGCGGCTCTACGTACTCGTCGAGGACCTTGCTGTAGATCGCAGAGGCGCGGGCGGCCGCGTCCAGTGCCCCCTGGCGTGACCAACGCTCGAAGTTCATCGACGAGGAAAGAATCGGGCGGTAGAAGCACTCGCGGAATCGCTGCATGGTGTGCTCGGCACCGAGGAAGTGCCCGCCGTGGCCCACCTCGAGGTGCGCGTCGAAAGCGAGTGCAGCCTCGTCGATCTCAAGTGGCGTGAACTCCACTCGCAGCATCCGGAGCAGCTCGACGTCGATGACGAATTTCTCATAGCAGCTGACAAGGCCTCCTTCGAGCCATCCTGCCGAGTGCATGACCCAATTGGTTCCGGCGAGGAAAGTCGGCAGCATCGTCATGAGAGCCTCGTAACCGGCCTGGGCGTCTGGGGTCTGACTGGAGGTCAGTCCTCCTCCGGTACGAAACGGCAGGCCGAAGTGCCTCGCGAGCTGGCCTGTGCACAGAAGGCCGATCGACGACTCCGGGGTCCCAAAGCACGGAGAGCCCGATTGCATGTCGATGTTCGACAGGAACGACCCGAAGATGACCGGGCAGCCGGGGCGGATGAGCTGGGCGAGAGCGATCCCCGACAGTGCCTCGGCCAATTGCTGGGCGAGGGCGGAGGGGATCGTGACCGGCGACATCGCGCCCATGAGGAGGAACGGTGTGAGCACGACGGGCTGGTTGGCGAGGTTGTACTCGAACTGGGCGTCGAGCATCCTGTCGTCCCAGCGCAGGGGCGAGTTGCAGTTGATGAGCGAGATCGTCGCCGGAGTCTGTTCGATGCTCTCGCGGCCTGCGAAGAGGATCTCGGTCATCTTGATCGTGTCTATGGCGTTCGGGCCCGAGACGACGTTGCCCATGTAGATCTTGTCCGTGAGGGTCTGCAGGGCGAAGATCATGTCGAGGTGGCGGGAATCGAGCGGTGTGTCGTTCGGCTCGCAGATCACCCCTCCGGCCGAGTCCAGCTCGGGGAAGCTCTGGGCCAGCATCGAGAACCTGCGGAAGTCGGACATCGTCGCGTCCCGGCGGACCTGCCCCTCCCTTACGAAAGGCGGGCCGTACACTCCCCCGAAGACCATGTGGTCGCCTCCGATGTGCACGGTGTTCTCGGGGTTACGAGCTTGAACGTCGAATTCACGCGGTGCCTTCGCGACCTGCTCGAGCACGAAGTCAGGATCGAGCCACACGGTCTGGTCGTCGACCTTCTGCCCGGCGCGGCGGAACAATTCGACAGCTTCGGGCTTGACGAACTGCACGCCAATCTCAGACACGATACGACGCCAGCCACGGTCGAGGATCTCGATTGCCTCTCCGGAAAGCAGTTCGTAGCGGGCCATCTTGTTGACGAACATCATCACCTCGGTTCCGCGCGGCCTCGCCGCTCGCTTGACGTTCCTAAACGGGCACTTTAGACTCACATAGTAGAACTATGTCTCGCAACATGGAACAGGCGCAAGTAAGCTCCATGACCCGACCGACCGGGTCGCAGGCCATCGACCGAGCGGCGAGCCTTCTGCGTCAAGTCGTCGATGCGACGGACCCGGTGACATTCACCGAGCTCGCGGCGTCGACCGGTTTGGCCAAGAGCACGACGTCGCGCATCTTGTTGGCGCTGGAACGCAACGGGCTCATCCGGCGCGAGGCCAACGGCGCGTTCAGACCCGGTGACGCGTTCGTCCGATACGCGCTTCACTCCAATGTCGAGTCCGATCTCATCGGCGTCGCCCGTGCCTATCTCGAGCGCCTCGGCGAGTTCACCCACGAGACGATCAATCTCGGAGTGGTCCACAACGGGATGGTCGAGCAGATCGCCCAGGTTGACAGTCGCTACGTGCTTGGCGGCACGAACTGGCTCGGGCGTTCGGTTCCGTTGCACTGCACCGCCTTGGGAAAGGTGCTCCTCGCTTTTGGCGCGGCAGTGCTCCCGGCCGGGCGCCTGGCGCGCCTTACACCGAGGACCATCACGCGACGATCCGCCCTGGAGGCCAACCTGTCCGAGGTTCGCCAGCGAGGCTACGCGGTCACCGACGAGGAGCTCGAGGCGGGCCTGGTCGCCATAGCGGCTCCAGTACAACGTGGCGAGCGTGTGGCGATCGCGGCCATTTCGGTTTCCGGGCCCTCGACCCGTTTCGGTCCCGTCCGGTTGGCCGAGGTCGCCTCGAAATGCGTGGCCGAGGCCACGGCGCTGTCCGCGGTGCTCGGTCACCGACCACAGAGAGAAGGTGCGGCGTGAACCAGGAAGAACTGCTCCGCAAGATGTACGACGCCACTCTCGTGGGCAATGCGCCGGTCGTGCTCGATCTCACCAACTCTGGTCTGGAGATGGGGCTCGCTCCCGAGACGATGCTGTTCGAAGCTCTGATCCCTTCGCTGGAGGAGGTCGGCGCGCGCTTTGAACGAGGTGACTTCTTCGTGCCCGAGATGTTGATCGCAGGTCGTGCGATGGCCGGAGCGCTCGAGGTGCTCCGGCCCCTGTTGGCCGAGACAGGTGTCGAGCCTGTCGGCACTTTCGTCATGGGCACCGTCAAGGGCGACGTGCACGACATCGGCAAGAATCTCGTGAACATCATGCTGGAGGGCGCAGGATTCCACGTGATCGACCTAGGTGTACAGGTCTCTCCTGAGCGGTTCGTGGAAGCGATTCGCGACCACAAGCCCGACATAGTCGGGTTCTCGGCCTTTCTCACGACGACGATGCCGATGTTCAAAGCGAACATCAACGCGCTGGAGAAGGCTGGTCTGCGCGATCAGGTGATCGTCATGGTCGGCGGTGCGCCGGTGACCCAGGAGTACGCGGATGCGGTCGGCGCCGACGGCTATGCGTCCGACGCGTCCGCGGCAGTGAAACGGGCCAAGGACCTACTGGCCCGCAGAAGCATTGTCGCGTCGGCCTGACCGGTACCTGGGGCGTCCCGGATGAACACGGTCCTGCGCTCGGCTACGAAAGAGGTCGTGATCGGTGAAGGGCGGCCTTTTTGCATAATCGGTGAGCGCATCAACCCGACCGGTCGGAAGACCTTCCAGGAGCAGTTGCGAGCCGGTGACTTGTCGCGCCTCGAGATCGACGTTGCGCAGCAGTTGGCCGGCGGAGCCATGGTGCTCGACGTCAACATGGGGGCCCCGCTCGCCGACGAGGTAGAGCTCATCGTCAAGGCCGTGAAGATGGTGCAGTCGATGACAGACCTGCCGCTTTGCCTCGACTCTTCGGTGATCGAAGCGCTGGAAGCGGGTCTCGCCGCCTACCAAGGCAAGGCCCTCGTAAATTCGGTCACTGCCGAAGATGAGCGGCTCGAGGCGATCTTGCCGCTCGTCAAGCGCTACGGAGCGGCGGTCATAGCCCTTCCCAACGACGAGTACGAGATCCCAGAGCAGCCCGAACGCCGTCTCGAGCTCGCCTGCAAGATCGTCGATGTCGCCACCAGCAACTACGGCATCGCCACCGAAGACATCGTTCTCGATCCTCTGGCGATGCCCATCGGGGCGGACACCTCTCTCGTGGTCAGGACCTTGGAGACGATCTCGCTCATTCACGACCGGCTTGGAGTGAACATGACCCTTGGCGCCTCGAACGTGTCGTTCGGGATGCCCGATCGCGAGGCGATCGGAGCGGGCTTCCTTTCGATGGCGATAAGGGCCGGCCTGACGAGCGCCATCATGGACGCGCGTTCGCGCCACCTCGTGCGTGCGGTCAAAGCGGCGGACCTGTTGTTGGACCGTGACCCATGGGGAGCGGCATGGATCGCGGCGCACCGGTCCGAACAAGCGTCGCCAGGCCCATGACCGATGAGCCAGCGACGCGGCCGGCACGCAACCTCGATGAGGTAGTCGCCGCGCGCTCGAGCAACGAGGATGGTCCGGTTCACGACGGTCGCGGCCGGTTCGACCTCTTGTTCGAGCCTGCCGGCCGCAAGGTGCGGGTTCCGCCAGGAGTGATGCTGTTCGACGCGGCCAGCTGGAACGGCATCGCCATCGACTCGACCTGTGGAGGCCACGGTACGTGCCGCAAGTGCAAGGTCAAGGTGCTCGATTCAGGTGGGCCGATCTCGTCGTTGGACACTCGGGCCTTTACGACCGACGAGCTTCGCGCCGGATGGCGCCTGGCTTGCCGTGTCGAGGTCTCGACGGATCTTCGCGTCGAGGTGCCGCCGCTTGTGACCCGCCCAAAGGCGGCAACTGTCGGTGTCGGGCGCAAGGTGATCTTGCGCCCGGCCGTTCAGAAACGCTATGTCGAGCTGACTGAAGCGACCCTGTCCGACCAGACTGCCGATCTCGAGCGGCTCTTCGCGAGCCTTGATGACCTCGAGCTGCGCCCGGAGCTTCACGTGCTGCGCTCCTTGGGCTCGGTGCTGCGCGAGAGCGACTACAAGCTGACCGCGGTCATCGTCGACGACGTCTTGATCGACGTGGAGCCGGGCGACACGACAGGGCGCCTTTTCGCCATCGCGTTCGACCTCGGGACCACGACCGTCGTTGCGACGCTGCTGGACCTGTCGACCGGCACGCCAGTTGCAGTGCAATCGATGCTCAACAAACAGCAGAGCTTTGGCGCGGACGTGATCACCCGGATCAGCGCGGTCATGATGGACGCCCGGGTGCTCGACCGGCTCTGTCTATTGGCCCATGAGTCCTTGAACGAGCTGGCGCAGTCGGTTTGCGAGTCCGCTGCGGTGAGACCCGAGGAGGTCTACGAGGTCGCTCTCGCCGGCAACGCGACAATGACCCACATCGTTCTCGGCATTGACCCCGCTCCGTTGGGCGTTGCGCCGTTCATCTTGTCGACGAGGATGTTTCCCGACATCCTCGCAACCGATATCGGCGTAACCGTGCACGAGCGTGCTCGCGCGGTGATCTTTCCTTCGTTCGGCGCGTACGTCGGCGGCGACATCGTGGCGGGATTGTTGGCCTCGGGCATGGACCGCGACTCGCGCATGCGCCTGTTCTTGGACATCGGCACCAATTGCGAGCTCGTGCTCGGCAACGCTGACCGCCTGGTTGCCACCGCCGCACCTGCGGGTCCCGCCTTCGAGGGCGCCGCGATCCGCTGTGGGATGCGCGCGGCTCGCGGCGCGATCGAGGCTGTGAAGATGACCGAGGGGGGCATCGAGCTAGGTGTCATCGGAGATGCCGAGCCGCAAGGGCTGTGTGGCTCGGGCCTCGTGGACGCTGTAGCAGAGCTGCTCGACCTGAAGCTCCTCGACTCCTCGGGGCGGTTCGTCCCAGACGATGAGGCCACCACCATTGCACCCGGCATCGGAGCAAGGCTCACCAAGCTTGGCAAGGAAAGGGTCTTCGTCCTTCACTGGAAGGCCGAGGTCGGTGATGTTGACCGCTCGATCTACCTATCGCAGCGGGATGTCCGAGAGCTGCAGTTCGCCAAGGCTGCCATCGCGACCGGTTGGCACATCCTGCTGGAGGAGGCCGGGCTGAAAGAGGACGACCTGCAGCAGGTGCTGCTGGCCGGGTCTTTCGGGAGCTACCTCTCGCCTGCGAGCGCGATCCGGCTGGGACTGGTCCCCAAACTGGCAGCGCTGAGGGTCGTGAGCGCGGGCAACGTCGCTGGCGAAGGCGCAAAGATGGCTCTGCTCTCGATGCGAGAGCGCGCCGGCGCCATGGCACTGCTCGAGGAGGTGGAATATGTCGAGCTCTCCGACCGTGGAGATTTCAACGACCGGTTCATCGAGCAGCTGCCTTTCCCCCTCTGAGCCGGCGCAGCCCGCGGAGATCGGCCCCCAAGTCAAGCCGGCTCGGCGAGGGACGTCGATTCCCGTGGCTCTGGTTGCTTGCGGGGCGCTAGGTGCATCGATACGACAGATCGTCGCCCGCCGTGGATGGAACGTGGAGCTGCATCTCCTCCCACCGTTGCTGCACAACCACCCCCGCAACATTGCGCCGCAAGTCGAACGGCTCGCTCGTAGCCTTCAGTCTCGTGGTTGCTCGGTCGTGGTTGCCTACGCCGACTGCGGCACCTACGGCGCGCTCGATGTCGTGTGCGAGCGGCTTGGTATCCGGCGGCTCCCAGGGCTCCACTGCTACGACGTGTTCGCCGGGCCCGCCAAGATGAGCGAGCTTTTCGCCGCGGAGGCGGGCACCTACGTCCTGACCGACTTCCTTGTGCAGAGCTTCCACAAAACCGTGCTGGTCGAACTGGGCCTGGACCGTCACCCGGAGCTCTGGGGCGACTACTTCGCCAACTACAACCGGGTCGTCTGGCTGGCCCAACGACCGATCGAGGCACTTCGCGCCGAGGCTCGTGGCATAGCCGAGCGCTTCGGCCTTCCCCTCGAGATCTTCGAGGTGGGCATCGGCGCGCTCGAGGAAGAGCTCGAGGAGCTCGTATCGGACCCGACAGCCAAGACGGGAGCGGTCGCACGGTCGCTCCAAGGCCTCGAAGGTGGGGCAGGGTGCCAAGCGGTCTGAAAGCGGCTCGCTCGCTGCTGTTGCATCCGCGACTCGAAGTCATCCCGACCAACTCTGCCGAGGACGCCGTCTTGGAGCACGTCCCACGCGAGGTCACCGTCACGGTGACCGTCTCTCCGACCAAGGGTCTGGAAGCGACCCTCGGGCTCGCCGAGCGGCTGAGCAAGCACGGCTACCGGGTCGTGCCTCATATCTCGGCGCGCCAGGTCGTCGACAGGGCGCACCTCGGCGAGATCGCGGCCAGGCTCACCGATTGCGGAGTCGAGGACGTGTTCGTCCCGGCCGGCGACGCCGACCCTCCGCTGGGATGCTTTGAGAGCGCGCTGTCGCTTCTCGTCCAGATGGACTCACTCGGGCGCCCTTTTGCGCACATGGGGATCACGGGATATCCCGAGAGTCATCCGAACATCTCCGACGACCTAACGGTCCAGGCCATGTGGGACAAGCGCCAATATGCCACCTACATCGTGAGCAACCTGTGCTTCGACGCCGCGATCGTGCGGCGCTGGATCAGGCGGATACGGGCTCGCGGAGTGACCCTGCCCCTCTACTTCGGTCTCGCCGGGCCCGTCGAGCGAACCGAGCTCTTGAAGATGGCGACGAAGATAGGAGTCGGGGAGTCTGCTCGTTTTCTCTCTGGCCACGCCGGTTGGTTCCTGCGCATGGGTGCGCCTGGCGGCTACAACCCGAGTCGCCTGCTCGATCGCGTCGGAGTCACGCTTGCGGAGCCGGACTCGATCGTGGCCGGTGTGCACTTGTTCACTTTCAATCAGATCCGCCAAACAGAGCAGTGGCGCAAGTCGGTTCTGAGCTCGACGTCTATAGAGGCAGGTTTGGAGCCGGGCGCACAGGACCGCACCGAAGGCGGGTCATCCCTGCTGCACTAGGTGGGCGAATCGTTGCGCGAAGCCTTGCCAACATTCGAACAGCCTGCTCTCGGCCCGTTTGACCTCGGAGATCGCGATCTCCATTCTGGCCGTTGCTGACACAGGTAGCTCGCCCTCGGTGGCTGCCCACGCTTCAAGGGTGCCAGCGCTGACCTCGGGATGGAACTGCACGCCCCATGCACGATCGCCGAGCCGGTAGGCCTGGATCTCGCATCTGGGGCTCGAGCCGAGCAGGACTGCTCCTCTCGGGAGCTCTGTGATGTCGTCATGGTGCCACTGCGCAGCTTCGACAGGCGAGGAGATCCCGGTGAAGAGCCGATCGCGTCGGCTTTCGCCATTGAGCTCGATCTTGCCGAGCCCGAGCTCCCCGCCCGAATGGCTCGGTTCCACCCGCCCCCCACATGCGAGCGCCAGCAACTGAGCGCCAAGGCAGATACCGAGCACGGGGAGCTCTTGGGTCACCGCTCCGGCGAGCATCGCTTTGAGCTGAGCAAGCCAGGGTGCGGTTTCATCGTCACTGGCGCCCATCGAGCCGCCGAGCACGATCAGTCCGCCGTGATCGCCGTATTTGGGCACAGCCTCGCCCGCGTAGGGACGCCAGAGGTCGACCTCCACTCCGGCGACGGTGAGCCACTCTTGGAACATCTCCGGCCCGGCCTCGTGTTCGTGCTCGACGACGAGCACGCGGTCGCTAGATGTCATGTGACAAAGAGCCGTCGCTCACCCATGGGTATTCACTATGCCAGCGGCGACGGGCGCCTAGAGCGACACGCCTCGGAGTGCAGGGCCAGTGGCGATCGTTCGCGTTGGGCTGCAGGCCGGCGTCGAGGTCAACCGCAGCGATGCGAACGGCAGTATGTTGACCACCTCAACACCAAGGAGGTGCTCACTCATGGGGGAGAGCGAGTCGGACATCATCGGGACCGTCGACGATCCTCTCGTCGAGGCGCGCTCGCTGGTCACCGGTGCGTCCGAGGCGGGCGTGCCGTTGCGCCTGCTCGGGGGCTTGGCGGTGCGTGTGCTTTGCCCCGATTTCCCGCCACGGCTGCGTCGGGATCAGGACATCGACTTCGGCTGCCTGTCGAAGGGCCGCCGCGGCGTGGTCGCCTACCTGGAAGGTGCCGGCTGTGAGCCCGACAAGCGGTTCAACTCGCTCAACGGCGACCGCCAGATGTACTTCAACGCCCCTTCCGGACGCCCGATCGACGTCATGGTCGATCGTCTCACCATGTGCCACGCGCTCGACTTCAGGCCCAGCTTCGACCACCTTCCGCTGACATTGGACGTGGTCGACCTGCTCCTCACCAAGCTCCAGATCGTCGAGCTCAACGAGAAGGACGTCAGAGACATCTTGCAGCTGCTCTGTGCTTTTCCCGTCGCCGGCGACAGCCCGGGAGAAGGCGGGCCTGAGATCGACCGGGAACGGTTTTGCAAGATTCTCGGGGCCGATTGGGGTTGGTGGCGCACCGTCACGAGCAACCTGAACAAGCTTGCGCTACTGGTCGGCGAGCATCCTGACCTCTTGCCGGGCTCGGCTCCACACGATCCGTTGCGCAACGCAGAGCGGTTGATCGATCTCGCCGACGCGACTCCGAAATCGATGCAGTGGAAGGTGCGATCGAAACTAGGTGATCGGATGCGGTGGTACGAGCTGCCGGAGGAGGTCGCACACTAAAGAGGAGCCTTGACGCTGCTCGCGCCTGGTGATACTTATTTCCCAGCACATTCCAAGGTTGGCTACGGGGGAACCGGCTGGGACGGTGGTGTCCGCCTGTGTCTCGAGGTGCTGGGGAGGGGGGCATCATGAAGATCTTCTTCGCGACCGATATCCACGGTTCGGAGGTGTGCTGGAAGAAGTTCCTCAACTCCGCCGCTTTCTACAAGGCAGACATCGTGATCCTCGGCGGCGACGTCACCGGCAAGATCATGGTGCCCGTTGTCGCGTGGCCCGGCTACTTCGAGGTGACACTCTCCGGCGAGACGCACCGCCTCGAAACCGAGGAGGAGGTTCGCAACATCGAAACCCAGATTCGCAATCGCGGCTACTACCCGACGCGGATCACGCCCGAAGAGCTGACCGAGCTGAATGAGCAGGACGGCTCGATCGACCGCAGGTTCACCGCCGAGATGGTCAGCACCCTTGACCGGTGGCTCGACATGGCCGATTCCAAGCTCTTGGGTGGAGAGATCCCCTGCGTCGTCAACGGTGGCAACGATGACACCTTCGAGATCGACCGCGTCATCGAGGCCTCGCCGTGCGTGACCTTTGCCGAGGGCAAGGTCGTCGATCTCGACGGCTTCTACCTGGCATCCATGGGTTACACGAACCCGACGCCGTGGAACACGTTCCGGGAGGCGCCCGAGGCTGACATCGCCAAGAGGATCGAGGAGGTCGTGAGCCTGATCCCCGACATGGATCGGGCGATATTCAATTTCCATGCGCCGCCGTACAACTCGGGGCTTGACGAGGCGCCAGCGCTTGACGAGAACCTCCGTCCGATGCACGGGGGTGCGGTGATGAGGCCGGTCGGGTCCACCGCGGTTCGCGACGCGATCATGAGCCACCAACCGATGCTCTCGGTCCATGGCCACATCCACGAGGGCCGGGGGGTCGCAAAGCTCGGCCGGACGCTGACGATCAATCCCGGCAGTGTCTACACCGACGGCGTGTTGCAGGGGGCGCTAATTGATATCAACGAGAAGAAGGGAAAGGTGGCGAGGTACATCCTCGTCAACGGCTGAATCGGCAACACCGACAAGGAGGGGGAGATGGCAACCGTAGAGGATGCGGCGACCCAGGTAGGGGGGCGGTCGGCCGGGTCGGAAGCACCGACGCTGTTCTTGCGAAAAGCGACGGGCCTGGTACGTGGGTGGTCAGTGCGGGACGCGATCGTCTACGCCTGCTTGTCGACGAACATCATCACACTCGGGATATACGAATTCTCGTTCAACTCGTTCATTCCCAAAGGACAGTTGCTGACAGCGGTCCTCATCTCCGCGGTGTGGGTTTCCTTCCTCGTCATCGCGTACACGGGCCTGATCGTGACGATCCCGCGCGCTGGCGGCGATTACGTCTGGCAGAGCCGGATTCTCGGCGGACCGGTCGGGTTCGTCTTCGCCGCGACCGGCTGGTGGTTCATCTTGTGGTTGTGGGCGCCGATCTACGGCTCGGTCCTGAACGTTGAGCTGATCCAGCCGCTGTTGTATACCATCGGAGCAAAGGGCGCCGCGGCCTATTTCGGCACTCACAACGGCACCTTCACGATCTGTGTGATCACGATCGCACTGGCGGGCTTGCTCGTCTCGCTCGGGATGAGCGGCTACGCCAAGGTGCAGAAGTGGTGCTTTGCGGGCGGCATGATCGGCTTTTTGACGATCGTGGTCCTGTTGCTCGCCTTCTCGCACGGCAGCTTCGTGAGCGCTGTCAACACTGAGGCGCACAAGATCTTCGGCGTCTCGAACGCTTACGGCGCGACGCAGGCCGCGGCGGCGAAGATCAGCTACGCAGCCCCCGCTTTCGGCCTGAACGGTTTCGGGGCGAGCATGCTCCTTGTCCCGATGTTGATGTTCTACCTGTTGTGGCCGAACTGGGGCTCGACG
>Ga0182027_10003245_pt1 | contig 25946 bp, 26 predicted proteins | sample 712E1DmetaG_FD_121300 | JGI IMG/M metagenome (GOLD analysis project Ga0182027, IMG submission 121300) | Permafrost microbial communities from Stordalen Mire, Sweden - 712E1D metaG (Illumina Assembly) | ecosystem: Environmental > Terrestrial > Soil > Wetlands > Permafrost | place: Sweden...
GCCGTAGACGCCGGTCGTGGGGATCGACACCGTGTAGGGCGGGTTGCCGGCGAAGGTCTGCTTGTTGGCCAGGTTCAGGTAGTCCCAGATGATGGCGATCGGCGTCGAGCCCTTGGAGATGTTCGCCGGCAGGGCGTCGGCGGGGATGTAGTTGCCGATCTTCTTGAGCTTGGCGAAAAAGTTGATGCCGGGCTCGATGTTGTCGAGCGAGCCGCCGTTGGCCAGGGCCGCGGCGTAGACCGCCGAGAAGGCGTCGTTGGCCGAGCGCGGGTCGCCGTCGATAGCCACCTGGCCGTGATAGCGCGGGTTGAGCAGGTCGGACCAGTCCTTCGGCGGGACCTTTTGCACGTTGGTGTTGGTGCCGAACGAGATCACCCCGTAGTAGTCGCCGTACCAGTAGCCTGTCGGGTCCTTCATGGAGTCGGGGATCGTGGCCCAGGTCGCCACGAAGTAGGGAGTGAACAGACCCGCGGTCTGGCCGGCGGCGGCAAACGACGGACCGACGTCGACCACGTCGGGAGCGCGCGACTGGCCCTTGAGGCTGGTGATGGCCTGGTTCTCTTGCGCCGAGGTGTCGTTGGGTGCGGCGTTGTTGACGGTGATGCCGTACTTGCTCTGGAAACCGCTGATGATCTTGCCGTAGTTGGCCCAGTTGGGCGGCAGGGCGATGGTGTTGAGCTTACCTTCGGCCTTGGCGGCCGTCTCGAGGGCGGACAGGCCGCCGCTGGGCAGGGCGGTGGCCAGCGCCGTGGGGCTCGCCGAGGAGCTGCTCGAGCTCGAGGAGCTGCCACAGGCGGCCAGCAGCGCGGGGATCGAGCCGATGCTTGCCAGACCCACGGCGCCGACCGCGCCGCGCTTGACGAACTGCCGTCGGGTGAAACCTGACTGCTCGGAACCCGTGCCTGGAAGCCGATCTTCGCTCATCCTTGTTCCTCCTGCGCCAAAGTTATGCGATTCCGCCGGCCCGTGGGTGGCTCACGTATCCTCGCGGCCCATCGTTCGAATCACGTGACGTTGCAGTTAATCGTGCATGAGCCCCATCCGGTTCTTATCACGTCGTCAGGCAAGGGGCAAGGTTATGGCGGCGTGATCAGGCACGGCGCTTGACGGCCGCGTCGGCCAGCACGTCGGCCGCTTCATTCAATCGCAGGCCCACGACGTCGAGCCGGCGCAGCAGCTCGCGGGACTTCATGACCTCCATGGTGAGCTTGCCGGAGAACAGCCGCCCGAGCTCGACGTCGTACAGCCGCCGGATCTCGTTGGCCGACTTCTTGGACACCAGCGCCGACTGGCTCGTGTCTTTCGGGTCCTTGGCGATCGTGCGAACCGCCAGGAGCAGGTCTTCGACGCCGCCGGCGGTGGCGTCGAGAAGGCCCAGATACATGCCGGCGGCTTCGATTTTGTACAGGTCCCACTCGCGCACGAAGTCGCGCAGGTTGTCGAGCACGTCGTCGATCGAGCGCGACAGGCGAAAGAGGTCTTCGCGGTCGATGGGCGCGGCCGGCACCCCGGCCAGCCGTCTGACGAGCTCCTCGCGCAGCGTGTCGCCCCGGTGTTCGATCTCGGCCATCTGCTCGTGAGCTTCAGCCGGATCGGCTTTCCCCTCCGCCACGGCGTGCGCCAGCCGGCAAGCGGCGATGGTCTCCTCGAGCTGGCGCTCGAGGATCGCGATCAGAGGCTCGCTGCCGCCGCGTCCGCGATTGCGGATCGTTCCGCGAAACCGCCCCGTCCTTGCCATGGCATCCTCCCTGTCGCCGCCGGCACCGCCCCGAGGCCTGCCGAGAACGACACGTCGACGGCCCATGCCAAGGCGATCCGCGACCCTTGCGTGTAGCGTACGCCAAGAAGCGAGGTCGCGTCACCAGGTCGCTCAGGGTGCTCGGGGCGCCGACCGCGCAGGTTCGCCGCGTGCCACGGCCATCCCCTTCCAGCCGACCAGGGCGACGCCGGCCACGGTCACCAGGCCGCCGCACAGCTCGAGCCACGTGGGCCGCTCCCCCAGCCAGAAGAAGGCGATGACCACTGCCAGCGGCGGGACCAGGCAGAGCGCGTTCACGACGACCGAGGCCGGCGCCCGGGCGAGCGCGTACGTCCACGCCAGGTAGGCCACGACACCCGGGAACACCGCCAGGTAGACCACCGAAGCGGTGGCGCTCCACTGCGCCGCCGCGATCTGGGCCGGCAACCGCCAGGCAAAGGGCAGCACGAAGATCGTTCCGGCCCAGATGCACCAGGTCGTCATCTCCAGCGCCGTGTAGCGCCGCAGCAGGGGCTTCTGAAACACGAAGTAGACACTCGAGCCCAGTGCCGCAAGCAGCGGCCAGAGCACCTGCAGGTCGACGGTCAGCCCGCGGTTCCCGCTCAGCGAGATGATGGCCACGCCGGCGACGCCGATCAAGGCGCCCAGCCAGCCCAGACCAGTGAGGCGCTCGCCCAGAAAGACGGTGGCCAGCCCGGCGACCATGATCGTCTGGCTGGCGACGACCATGCTGGTCACCCCCGCCGACACGTGCTGCTCGCCGATCGCCAAAGCCACCTGGTAGGCGCCGATACCGCAGAAGCCCAGAGCCAGGAGCGCCGGCAGGTCGCGGCGGCGCGGCCGGCCCACACCCAGCGGCCGCGCCAGCGCGAGGAGCAGCAGCGACGCGAGGATGAAGCGGAAGGCCACGAGCTGGAAGGGTCCGTAGCTGCGCAGGCCGGCGCGGATGCCGGCGAAGACCGAGGCCGAGAAGACGATCGTGACGACCACCGCGGCGAGCGCTCCGCGGCGCTCGCCGCCGGCCGCCGGCCGCTCGCCTTCGCCGGAGACGGCCCGCGGGCCTCGCGCGCCGCGCGGCGCGGCGGCCAGGGCGCGACGCGACCCGGCCCGGCGCCCCGTGTCGGGCGCCGCCGAGGCGCGAGTCGCACGAGCCCGGATCCGCACCCGACCCGCGGCGGTCTGCTTGTGGTCGCTCCTGCTCACGAAGTGATTCTGGCGCTCCGCGGCCGGCCCGGCAAGGCGAGAGCGGGCGACGATATACTCGTTCGCATGTGGCGACGGTCGCTGAGGCAGGATGCGTGAGCCGGTGAGGCGGACCTTCGAGCGCGCCGCGCGCAGCCTGGGCGAGTTTCCCGCCCAGTTCTGGCTGCTGACCGCCGGCATCCTGGTCTACGTCGTCGGCGTCGACATGTGCTTTCCGTTCGAGACGCTGTTCCTGCGCAACGGCCTGCACATCTCGATGACCGTGGTCGGTCTCGTGCTGGGCGCGGCCGGCCTGGCCGGCCTGCCGTTCCAGATCCTCGGCGGCGCCTTTGCCGACCGCTTCGGGCGGCGCGGCGTCCTGGTGCTGGCCGTCTGCGGCAGCGCCGTCCTGTACATCGGTCTGGCGCTCTCGCACAGCCTGCTCCAGGTCGTGATCGTCGTGGTCGTCGAAGCGGCCTTCGGCTGGTCGATGTTCCTCACGGGCAGCAACGCCATGGTCGCCGACCTGACCGGCGAGCGCCGCCGGGCCGAGGGGTTCGGCATCGCGCGCACGGCGATCAACGGCTCGATGGTCGTCGGTCCGCTCATCGCGCTGGCCTTCCTGGGGGCGCACCCCGACTTTCGGGCACTGTTCGCCGTCGGCGGCACGGTCTGCCTGGTGTTCCTGCTGATCATCCTCGGCGCGCTGCGCGAGACGAGGCCGGCGGCGGCCGGGCGCAGCCCGGCCGCCGCCGGCTACGCTCACATCCTGCGCGACCGGCGCTTCCTGGCCTTCTGCGCCGTCACTCTCCTGCCGCTCTACGGGTTCGGCCAGGTCGTCTCGACTTTCCCGGTGGCGATGCAGGAGACGCACGGCATCTCGGCCGGCCAGTGGGCGCGTCTGGTGCTCGTCTACGCGCTCGGCCTCAGCGTGCTGCAGTTCCCGGTCGTGCGCCTCACACGCACCTGGAACCCGTTGCTGCTGCTCTCGGCGGCGAGCGCCATGATCGGCCTCGGTCTGGGTCTCGCGCCGTGGCTGCCGTGGGGCTGGCCGAGCGTCGCGCTGGTGCTGCTGGTCAGCCTGGGTGTCGTCGTGCTGATCCCGGTGGCTTCGACCGTGGTGGCCGCCTTCGCCCCCGTCGAGCTGCGCGGCCGCTACATGGGGGCCTGGACGATCGTCTACCTGGGAGGGTACGCGCTGGGCCCGCTGTGCGGCGGCTACGCGATGGACGCGATGGGCAGCAGGCGGGCCTTCCTTGTGGTCGGCGCCGCCGGGCTGGCCGGCGCCGTCGGCTTTCCGCTGCTGCGCCTCGGCCACGCCTTTCGGCCGCCGCCCGCCGCCCGCGCCTCCCGCGGCGGACCGCCCGACACGTCCCTCGAGACCACTCTCAAGCCGCCGATCGTGGGGTCGTAGACGGCCGGCCCGACGCTCGCCGGCCGCTTGTGGACGGCCTCTCTTGTGTCGATGACGAAGGCGAGATCGCGACGGACGGCGTCGCCGGCGGCCACACGACCCGGGCCGGCCATGCTCGCCTCGCGAGGGCCGAGTGGGGGCGCAAAGGAGAAGCGGTGGCAACATGCGACTGAGGCTGCGACGGAGAGCGATCGTCCTGGTCTGCGCGCTCGGCCTGGCTCTTGCGTCGTGTGGCGGCCACCCGGCGACGCGCGTCCTGTTCATCGGCAACAGCTTCACCTTCTACAACGGCGGCATCGACGCGCAACTGGCGCGTCTGGCGCCGTCGGTCAGGGCGTCGAGCATCGCCGTGGGCGGTTACACGCTCGACAGACACTGGCACGGCGGGACCGTCCCCCAGGCCATCCGCGACGGTCACTGGACCTACGTCGTCCTGCAGGAGCAAAGCCAGCTTCCGGTCATCGACCCGGCGATGTTCCGCCAGGGCGTGACGGAGCTCGACCGGGCGATCGCGGCCAGCGGCGCCAGGACCATCCTGCTCATGACCTGGGAGCGACCGGACAGCGTCGGTGAAGGGGTCACGACGGCCAACCTGGCCGCGGCCTACGACGCGCTCGGCGCCGAACTGAAGATCAAGGTCGCCCCGGTCGGACTGGCCTTCGCCGACGCGCTGGCGCAACGGCCGGGTCTCGTGCTGTACGGCCCGGACGGGCACCCGACGGTGGCAGGGACCTACCTCGCCGCCTGCGTCGTTTACGAGACGATACTCGGCCGCAGCCCGGTGGGGATCGCCGACGCCGACAAGAGCATCTCGGCGGAGCTGCGGGATTTCTTTCAGCAGATCGCGGCCCAGAGCCTTGTCAGGTGAGCACGCGCGGCCGGCGGGCTTACGCCGACTTCTCGCGGTGCTTGCGCTCGTACATGAACTCGTCGGCCCGCTGCAGCAGGTCGTCCAGCGAGAGCTCGCTGGTGGGCATGGAGTGGGCAGACCCGATCGTCAACGAGACCGGGAACTGCAGCCCCGACGCCGCCGTCCGGCGCTCGAGATCCTTGTCGAGTCGCCGTGCCACCGTGGCGAGCCTGCGCGTGTCGGCGTCGGCCAGCACGACGAACTCGTCGCCGCCGATCCGCGCGACGATGTCGGACTCGCGGAACGTCCCCTCCAGCGCCTGGGCGCAGAGCACGAGGGCGATGTCGCCGGCGTTGTGGCCGAAAGTGTCATTGATGGCCTTCAGGTGGTCGACGTCGGCGTAGATCATCGTCAGGGTCGACCCCGACCGGCGTTCGTCCTTGAGCCGTTGCTCGGCCAGTAGCGAGAAGCCGCGGCGGTTGTGGAGGCCGGTCATGTCGTCGCGCAACGACATCGCCCGCAGCTCGTCTTCGATGGCGCGGTGCTGGGTGATGTCGGAGGCGGTGACGACGACGTGGCTCAGTGCCCCGTCGCCGTCGCGCAGCGGCGTCAGCGAGCCGGCCACCAGCAGCCGCTCCCCGTTACCCGTCACCCAGTGACTCTCGAACGGGTAGGCGACCGCGCCCTCGCCGAGGCGCCGCAGACCGTTGCCGAACGCCGCGGCGCCTTCGCGGATGAGGAGCGCCTGGGTGAACTTGTGTCCGCGCAGCTCCTCGTCGGGGTGACCGGTCGCGACCTCCACGGTGCGATTGGCCTGCTCGATGCGTCCGGCGCAGTCGAGCACGAGGATGAAGGCGTCGGCGGACTCGAGCACGGCAGCGAACAGATCGCGCTCCGTCTCTAGCGACTTCTCACGCTCCACTTGACTGGTCTGCTGTCGCCTGTCGGCGGTCGCCATGTCCGGGCGCACGTCCCCTGAAGAGCCGTTCGGTGTGGGCCACCCTCGCGCTCACAGCCAACGGTATCAAGAAAGCAATGTACCCACGCCCACCGGGGTACTAACCTGCCTGCCGACCTTCGGCGCGGCGGCCCCGCTCGCCCGGGCGCCACTACTGGATCCAGTAGTGGTTCTGGTCGTATGTATAGACCTCATGCAGGTAGAAGCCGCCCACCCGCTTGGAGCACATCGTCGTCATGACCGGCGAGTACAGGGTCACATAGGGCGCCTGGCTCATGATGTAGGCCTGGATGTCGTCGTACTTGGCCAGCCGCGCCGTGGCGTCGGTCATGGTCTGGGCCTCTGTCATCATCTGCTCGAGCGTCGGGCTCCACCAGAAGCTGTTGTTCGTGCCTTCCGAGACCGCGGCGGCCTTGGAGAACATCGGCGAGATCCAGTCCGACGGGTCGGGGAAGTCCATGTACCACAGGTAGCGACCGATCGCCGCGCTGTGGGCGGTCGAGGCAAAGGTGGCGAAGCTCGAGTTGTTCATGGTCGTCAGGCTGGCCTTGATGCCCACCGCCTCGAGATCGTTCTGGATCGACTGGAAGAGCTTGGGGAACGGGTCGACGTTGTCGGTGTAGAGCGCCGTCTTGAAGCCGTTCGCAAAGCCCGCCTGGGCCAGCAGCGCCTTGGCCTTGGCCGGGTCGTAGCCGTACCACTTCTTGTCGGCCTGGTAGCCCGGCATGCCGGGCGGATAGACCTGGTAGAGGGCCTGCCCCTGCCCGGTCAGCAGCTTGACGAGCTTGTCGCGATCGATCGCCCAGCTTATGGCCTGGCGCACCAGGACGTTGTCGAGCGGCGGGAACTGAACGTTCAGGAAGAGGTAGATCGTGCCGATGACCGGCTGCCGATAGACGTACGGCTTCCACTCGGGGCTGCTCATGACCGACAGCACGTTGGCCGGCGGCACGTTGTTGCCCAGCACGTCGATGTCGCCGCGCTGCAGCTTGAGGAACGCCGTCTGGGCGGTGTCCGCCAGCTCGAACTTGACGCCGTCGAGCCATACGTTGGCGGCATCGCGGTAGTTGGGGTTGCGTGAGAGCACGATCTCCTGGCCCGGGGTCCAGCTCTCGAACATGAAGGGGCCCGTGCCCAGCGGATGACGGCCCACCTTCTGGTTGCCCCACTTGGCGACCCACTCCTTGGGGATGGGATCGCAGAAGTCGACCGCAAGGGCGTTCAGGAAGGCCAGGTCGGGCTGTTCGAGGTCGATCTCGATGGTGTACTTGTCGAGCACCTTGTAGCCCGAGATGTGAGCCGCCTTGCCCGCCTGGTATGCCGCCGCTCCGACGACGCCGGTGTAGAAGTACGTACCGGGAGCGTTGGGCAGCCGCATCATGCGTTCGAAGCTGTACTTGAAGTCCTCGGCTACGACTTCGCGGTTGATCGGCGGCTGAAAGAGGATGCCGGGTTTGAGCTTGATCGTGTAGGTCTTGCCGCCGTTGCTCATGGCCGGCATGGCGACCGCCATGGCCGGCTCGAGGCTCGTGCCCGCCACGCCGGGCATGGCACGATACCTGAAGAGGCTCTCGAAGACGCTGTGCTCGACCTGCCAGTCGACGAGGTTCCAGGCGATGGCGGGATCGAGTGTGGCGGGCTCGGAGTCCCAGGCGAACACCAGCGTGCCACCCTTCTTGGGGGTGGCGCCGGCCGCGGCGCTGCTGGCGGAGCTCGGGCTCGAGCTGCCGCACGCGGCCAGGACCTGGCCGACGACCGTCGCCGACAGGCCGACCACGCCGGCCCGCACGAGCAGCTCGCGCCGGGTCATGCGACCCGCCAGGACCTCGCGCACCAGATGACCCGCGTACTCGTGCTGGAACTCAGTGTCGCTGCCCATGACGTCCCCTTTGCCGGTGCCCCAATCGCCTCTCAGTCTACGTTCAAGGCCGGCGGCAGTACAGAAGCGGCGCGAGCGTGACCCGGCCTCGCGGAACGTGCCGCCGGGACCGCAGCCGGCCCGAGGGCCGCCGATCCGTCAGAGCCCGGCGACGATCGCGTCGAGCCGGCCGACCATGTCGTCGGCCAGCGGCGGCACCTGGTGGGTCGCCAGGAGCTCGCGCGCCTTGCGCCGCGCCTTCTCGGTCAGGTCGAGGCCGCCGGTCTCGAGCCAGCGATCGTGACTGGCGCGGTTGAGCAGCGCCGGCCGCCACTGGCTGTCGCGCAGGTGGCGCGAGGTGTGGCGCTGGCCCAGAAAATCGCCGCCGGGGCCGACCTTGACGAGCACGTCCACGGCCAGGGTCTCGGGCGACACCTCGATGTCGGCCAGCAGACAGCGGTCGCGGGCGATGAACTCGGCGACCATGACGAGCTCCGCGAGCGAGCCGGTGAGCCCGAAGTCGAGGTAGCCGACGTCGTGGTTCAGGTTGGAGCCGAGCTGCATCGACAGCTTGGTGAGCTCGTCTGCCTCCATGCCCGCCTGAGCGTCGATCACCTGAGCGTCGGTGTGGCCGCTGAAGCCCCAGTTGGGCAGATCGAGCCACTTGGCCATCTCGACCTCGCAGGCATAGGCCCGGACGAACTCCGGTGAGTTGTAGAGAGATTGCGCGGTGGCCATGTCGAGCGTGTTGGGCCCCTGGCCGATGACGAAGGTCGCGCCCGGGGCGCGCAGCTGGTGCATCACCAGACCAAAGAGCGCCTCGGCGATGCCGAGCGTCACCTGGCCGGCCGTGGTGATGGGCGCCGTGCCGCCGGCGATGGGCGAGGGACAGTACGTCGACGGGATCCCCCGGTCGGCGCAGAACAGCAGCTTGTCGACGGTCTCGAAGGGGTGCTTGAGCGGGCTCACGGGCTGGTTGTACATGACGAAGTACGGCTTGGCGCGCAGCTCCTCGGCGCCGCCGCGCACCTCGCAGGCCATGCGCCACATCGACTCGACGGTGTCGACGCCGCCGGCCGTCATCACCAGCGGCTTCGTGGTGGCCTCGATCATGGCGCGGAACTGCCTGGGGTACGCCTCCTGGGCCTCCATGCCGTCGGGGTAGGCGCCCGACATGACGAAGTCGATGTCGGGCAGAGCGTCGCACAGGCGGGCCGCCACGGCGACGTCGTCCAGCGCCGCCAGGCGGCGCTCCCCGGTCTCGAGATCGAACAGGTGCATGAGGTCGGAACCGTTGCCGAAGTAGGAGTTGCGGCCGCCCACTTCCATGGCGGGCTCGCCGGCCCGGTCGTAGACCGTGAAGCCGGCCGGCACGGTGGCGCGAGCCTGCCGCACGAGATCCGCCGGCACGTGCACCAGACCGGCCTCGTCGCGCCTGCAACCGCCGGCCAGCATGACGGCCTCGCCCTCTTCGTGGAGCACCTTCATGCCGATGTCGGCGAGGATGCCGAGGGCGGTGTCGTAGATCTGCCGCTTCTGCGGCTCGGTGAGGAACGTCGCCGCGCCGACGCCGATGTGCTTGCTCACCTCTGTCATGAGTGTCTCCTGAAGGAATGGTGGTAACGCTCGTCACGTTCGTACAGCGCGGCCGCCCGGCCCACCGCGTCACGGTCGAGCTCGAAACCCAGGCCGGGCTTCTCGAGGAGCCCGATCCTGCCCTGGACCGGTGTGAGGTCGGGCGCCGAGATCAGATCCTCGACGAGGAGCTGATGCATGATCTGGTTGCCCTCGGTGAGGTTGGCCGTGCGCAGGCCGAGATGGTGCTGGGCGCAGTCCGTGATGCCGCTGACGCCCTGCCCGTGCAGGCACACCGGCACCCCGGCGGCCTCGGCGATGGCGGCGGCCTTGCCGAAGGCGAGCAGGCCGCCTGCTTCGTGGGGCGACAGGACGACGACGTCGGCGGCGCGCTGCCGGCAGATCTCGTAGACGTCGGCCGGAGTGAACACCGCCTGGTCGGCGGCGATCGGCACGCCGACCGTCTCTTTGACCTGGCGCAGCGCGGCGATGCTCTGCAGCGGTGTCGGCTGCTCGATCCACTCAGGCTCGAACTCGCCCAGGCGAGCGATCATGTGGATCGCCTCGGCGACGCTCCAGGCGCAGTTGGCGTCGAGTCGCAGGCGGCGGTCGCCGATGGCGGCCCGCACGGCCGCCGTGTTGCCCAGGTCGGCGGCCTCGCCGCGCCCCACCTTGAGGTAGATGACGCCGTAGCCCGCCGCGGCAAGGTCGTGGGCGTCGTCGGCGAGCTCGTCGGCGGTGTCGCCCTGGACGAAGCCGAAGTAGTCGACCTCGTCGCGCACGGCGCCGCCCAGCAGCCGGTGCAGCGGCCAACCGGCGGCCTTGCCGAGGATGTCCCAGAGCGCCATCTCGAGACCGGCCAGCACGAAGTTCGCCTGCCACGGCGTGTGGTTGAAGCTGCCCAGGTGACGCGCCCCGGTCACGAGGCGCTCGACGTCGAACACGGGCTCGCCGACGAACAGCGGCGCGACGCCCCGCAGGGCCGCCACCGTACCCTCGGCGGGGAACGCCGCGACCGATTCACCGACGCCGACCAGGCCGTCGTCGGTGGTCACCTCGACCAGCACGACGCCGGCCGCGTGGTCGACGCGACCGGCCCAGTGGTACGGCTGCCTGAAGGCGAGCGCCAAAGGCGTGGTCTTGATCTCGGCGATCTTCACGCTCTTCCTCTCAGCACGATCAGGAGCCGGTGGGCGGGTCCGCGAGAGTCTGTGCCCACGTTCAACGAGTGTCGCTCAGACCCGCAGTATTCAGCCACATGTTCGTTCGGTCAAGCACACGGTCGACTATTCTATCGCCAAATCGGCTTCAGACAATCCTGACTCCCTGTTCGCGCCGCACAGAGGAGGCTCCGCCACGACGCCGCCCTGACGGCGCTGGCCCGGACGGCGACCTGACGGCGCCGCCCGCACCAGCGCCGTCAGGCGAGCACGTGCGCCTTGATGAGGTTGGTCTTGCCGGAACGGTTGGTCTGCAGGCCGGCGGTGACCACGACCACCTGACCGCGCCGCCCGAAGCCGTTGGCCAGAACGAGGTCGTTGGCTTCGCCGACGACCTCCTCGAAGCTGCCCCGCCGTCCGCCGAGCAACGGGCACACACCCCAGCAGAGGGCGAGCTGGTTCACCACGCGCCGGTTGGGGCTCACGGCGACGATCGGCTGAGAGGGCAGGTGGCGGGCCACGGCGCGGGCCGTCGCCCCCGAGAACGTGGCGCTGACGATCGCCGCGGCGTCCACCCGCTGGGCGACCTCGCAGGCACCGTGGCTGATGGCGCCCGAGACGCCGGTGCGCCCCGCCGCCCACGGCTGCGGGGCACGGCCCTGACGTTCGATGTCGGCTTCGACGACGAGCGCGATCTCGGCCATCGTGCGCACCGCCTCCGCCGGGTAGCAGCCGATGGCGGTCTCGCCCGAGAGCATGACCGCGCTGGTCGCGTCGTAGATGGCGTTGGCGACATCGCTGGCCTCGGCGCGCGTCGGGCGCGGAGAGGCGACCATCGACTGCAGCATCTGGGTCGCCGTGATCACCGGCTTGCCGGCGAGATTGGCCGCGTGGATGATGCGCTTCTGCCAGATCGGCACGGTGGCCGGGTCGATCTCGACGCCCAGGTCGCCGCGCGCCACCATGACGGCATCGGCCGTGGCGATGATCTCGTCGTGGGCCGCCAACGCCTCCTTCTTTTCGATCTTGGCGACCACGAGCTGGTCGCCGCCGGCCGCGGCGATGAGCTCCTTGAGCTCGCGCACGTCGTCGGCTCGACGCACGAACGACAGCGCGACGTAGTCGACGTCCTGCCCCATGCCCCAGGCGAGCAGCTCGCGGTCGGCAGCCGTGAGGGCGCCGATCGGCAGGCGCGTGTCGGGCAGGTTCACGCCCTTGCGCGACTCGATCGTGCCGTCGTTGAGCACCTCGAGCGTGACCGTCGACGGCGAGACCGCGCCCACGCGCAGGGCGACGGCGCCGTCGTCGATCAGTACGAGCTCGCCGCGGGTGAAATGCGGCAGGAGCTCGGGGAAGTTGACCGGTAGCTGGGCGTCCGGTGGGCTGCCGAGCACGACGGCTTCGCCGGTCTTGACCTCGAGCGGCCGTGGCAGGTCGCCGAGCCGCAGCTTGGGACCGGGCAGGTCGATGAGGACCGCCAGCGGCGCGGCCCGCCCGGCCGCGGCGCGACGCACCGCGGCGATCGAGGCGGCGTGCTCGGCGGTGCTGCCGTGCGAGAGGTTGACGCGGGCCACGTCCATGCCGGCGTTGAGCAGGCCCTTGAGCACGCGTTCGTCGCGCGTCGCCGGGCCCAGCGTGGCGACGATCTTCGTCTTGCGCCGGGCCTGCGCGGCCGGCGGCTCGCCGTCCCCGTCGCGCCTGTCATCGACCTCGAGCTCTGCCGTCATCATGCCCGCTTCCGTCGCCTCTTGTGGTCCACCGATGGTCGCACCGTGGAGTTAGCCGCCGGTTAGCCTGCGCGCCGGGCGCCGCGTTGCGACCGTGGAACTCGTCACCCGGCCTGGGCCCCGAGGGTCGCCAGGATCTTCTCGATGGCGGCGTCCTGGGCCTCGAGGTGAGCCTGGATCTGCTTGGCCTCCTCGAGCACGGCGGCGGCGTCGTTGTAGGTGGCTTCGGAGCGGGCGTCGGCGGCGGCGGCCTGAACGTTCTGACCGACGATGATGATCGGCAGCAGCACCAGCTGCAGGAAGGTCTGGGCGATCCAGGCGATGATGATGAGCTTGTTGCCGGTCTTGAAGGCCGACGGCGCGCTGACCAGGGCAAGGATGGTGAACAGGTAGGCGCACCACATGGTCCCCACGACGACGGTGATCTTCAGCCCGATCCTGGCGTTGAGGCGCCCGATCGGACCGGGACCGTGCATCTGGGCGACCGCGGCCGCGACCGTGGGCGGCCCGGCGGCCTTGCGATCCTCGACGTGCGGATGCTGGATGTACTCGAAGATGCCCGACATGGGTTCCCTCCACGGTCGACGGAGTCGTTGGCCTGACGCAGCTCCGCCTGAGGTTCGCCCCGCAAGCCGGGAAAGCCTGCATCGCCGGCAATCGGCGACCGGCGTGCGCCTCAGCTCGTTCCGGGGTCAGCGGCGCCGGGATCGGCCGGCGCCCAGGGCGTCGCGCTCCACCGCCCCGACTGGTCGCGCGCCCACCGATAGGCGGGCTTCGTCCACTGGTCGCGCTTCAGGTAGGCGACCACAGCCGCGACGACCACGACCAGCGCCGCGAGCTCCACCAGCAGGATGACCATGAACCTCACGACGGCGACGGCAGTACCGATCGCCTTCACCCCGCACTCGAACCACCGCATGAGCTTCATGACCGAGCACCCCCGTGTCGCATGGCTGTCGAGGACAGCATACCCGCCTAATGAGATCCCGGCGGATGGATCGGCGTGGCGATCGCCTGCGCCTGCGCCCTACCAGATGATGAACGTCCCACCACGGGGCATCGCGACTCGGACCGAGTAATAGCCCGAGATGGGCGCCACGAACCGCATCGTCGTGCGCGTCACGCGGACCAGGACGCCGGGCGTCAGCTTGTGGGACGGTCCCCTCAGGAGGGCGCCCCGAAAACGCCCGCCGGCGACGACGGCAAAGGTGGAGCCCCGGGAGAGGTAGCACGTCGCCTTGCCAAGGCCCGAGGCCGGCACGGTAAGGCGCAAGGCGAGCTTCGGGATCGTCTGCACGGCCGTCGACGTGACGCCGGCGGTGGTGTCGTTGCCGGCGAATCGGAAGGTCCAGCGGGCGAGCGCTTTGGATCCGACGCTCGCCTGAACGGTACCGTCTGACCGGGTCGCGATGGTCTTGACGAGGCGACCGTTGCACAGCAACTGCACCGGCCTCGATGCGAGGGGCACGTCGGTCGCCGACAGCAGTCGCGCCGTCAGCAGCGCCGGGCGGGCGAAGGTGACCGTGGCGTGGCTCAGAGCCGGCCTGGTCAGGATCGCCCGATCGACCATGAAGGTCGTCCATGTCGAAGCGCCGGACATGCCCACGAGGCGCACCCGCCACCTGCCTCCCGTCGGCAACGTCGTCGTGGCGCTCCACGTCGTCTGCGGCCCTATCATGCCGACGGCCTGGAAGCCGGCGGGCCCGAAGGCCGCGAGGAGGTCGAGCCGCTGGGCGCTGGGGTCCATCGCAACAGAGTGCCACTGTCCGTCGGCGGCGATCACGTTGCGCACGAGGAGGGGGCCGCGCTGCACGTAGGTGTAGGGGATGATGTCGCTCCCCGTCACGACTCGATCGACGCCTACGCGCAGCGTCCCGTCGATCTCGGAGATCTTCGGCTGATGGACGTAGGGCGTCGCGGTGACCATGCTGTCCCCGAGGGACTCGCTCGTGGACACCACGTGCACGCTGGAGAAAGACTGAAGGCCGTCCTCGCTCAACCCGAGCACTACCACCTTCCTGGGCAACTTGGGAGCTTTCGCGTCGGGAGCGCACCCGGTCCAGGCGACGGCGATCACGCCCGAGTCCAGCTTGAGGACGGAGAGGCCGGCGAGGGGAGCTTCGAGGTCGGTGAGATACGGCTGGCCCAGGCTCATCGCGGCGAGATCGAGATCGATCCGTCCGATGAAGCCGGCGGCGCAGCGAAACAGGATCGCGACCTGTCCGGGCGCCACCTCGACCGCCGCGGGCTCCATGATCCCGGGCTGAAACGGAGCGTTTGCCATGAAGGTCCGCGGTTGGTCAAGGCGGGTCCACGTGGCGCCGTCGTCCTGGGAGACCGCGACGTCCATCGTCCATGGAGCGCTCGTCACCGCCGACGTCTTCACATACACGAAAGGCATCACGATGAGCCCGTCGGCGCAGCGGATGGTGGAGTAGGCCTGGTAGTCGTAGCCGGGCTCCGCCAGCACCGTCTGGTCTGAGAGCTCGGTCTGCAGTTCGGGGTCCCAACGGGCCACGTGGACTGCCGTGTCGCCCGTGGCGTCCTGGACCATGTAGGTCATCAGCGCTCCCCCGGGAACGGGTACGAGCGGGGCGGCCAGCTCCACACGCTTGCCGGGTTCGCTCATCAGAAGCGACGGCGGACCGCCGTCGCGGCGCAGGTAGAGGTTGCCGGATGCCACGCTCTCCTTGTAGTGAGAGGCACCGAAGACCTGGAGCAGGACCCCGGATGGCGATCTCATCTCGACCGGCGCCGATATGGCCGTCATCTCGAGACCGCTCGAAGCGAACGGGGCCTGAAACAGGGAGCCGGCGAAGGCGATGCTCGTCCCGTCGGCCTTTGACGACTGCCCGTACACCGCTCCGTCGCTGACCTCCACCGACACAGGCTGCGAGGGGCCGCCCGTGAGGCCGATGCCGCTGTTGGGCACGCTGGCGGACACGACGAGCCGGTTTTCCTGTGGGCCTCCGGTCGGGACCGCGCTCACCAGGTTCATGCCCGAGCCGACGCTGGGACGCACAAGAAACGGGAGCGCGTCGCTGAAGACGCTCTCGGTGCCGCCGGCGCGCCACGCGCCCTTCTCGTAGTGCTCGAACGCCAGTGTCCCGGCGCTCGAGTAGGGAGGGCTGGGCTGCTGCAGACCGCTGATGGTAAACGGTCTGCCTGAGTGGACGACCGGGGAAACGCTGGGCGGCAACGTCGCTGCGCTCGCCGGCGCCACGGCGCCGGCGAGCGCAGCGCAGGTCGCCAGGGCCACGACCAGACGGCCGGTGGCGGTGAGCAGCCGCGCCTGGTGCCCCGTCTCGACCGTGCATCTGACAGATGAGCTGCCACGCCGCGCCCGCGGCCGCACCCGCCATTGTCCCGACCCCAAGCGCACCTCCACGCACGTCCCGCCAACACCGCCGACACTAGCACGACGCCGTCGCCGGCCCAAACGCGCCGGCCGCCAGCCCGGTCATGCCGCCGAGAGCCGGGACCCGGTCTCATCGACGACACGCCGCCAGTACGGAGCGAGACGAGAATCGGTCGCCGCGACGGTGCGGTTCAGCCGCAGCGCCGTCCGCGGCGAAGACCAGGTCCGGATCGCCGACCAGAGCGCCGCGGATGTGGGCCGGGCCTGATCACATGCGGTGCACGACGGCCGCGACGAGCCGCTTCTCGGCGGCCAGGACGTTGGCCACGCCGATGACGGCCACCCGCAGATACTCGTCGCCCTTCAGCACGCTCAGCGACGCGTAGCCGTCGTAGTAGGCCTTGTCGCCGAGCCCGGCGATCGGCTGGGCGTGGACCTTGGTCCGGTAGTCGTCGAAGTACTTGAGCGCGTCGGCGCCGGTGACCAGGACGACCCTGACGCTGTCGGTGACCGGTACGTCGGCGTTGGCGCCGGCCGGGGCCTGGGGCCCGTAGAAGACGGCGGCGACGCCACCCTCGACGGTGGCATGCCCGCGCACCGGCGGCTTCACAGTCTGGCCGAGAGCGGCCCCGGCCTCGGCGCGAGTGACGATGGTCATCGACGTCAGGGCCGCCGGCGCGGGGCTGCCGGGCGTCGCCGGCGCCGAACTGCCGGCGCCGGTCGGCGACGGTGCGCTCGACGCTGGCCCGGTCGCCGACGCACCCGACGAGCCACAGGCCGCGACCAGGAACACGAGCGCGAGCGCCGCAGCGGCTCCGGCAGCGCTTCGGCAGATGACACGGACAGCTCTCATGACGACCTCGCTTCACCGGTTTCGACCAGACGATGCGGTCCTCCGGCATCGCACGCCGGCGCGAACCTTTTCGCGGGGCTCATTGCCGCACCGCGGGTCCCGGGCGCAGACATTATCATGATAGGCGGGTCGCCGCGCCCGCGACGGACCAGTTGCGCGCAGTCCACGCGCCGCGCCTGTGGTACGATGCGGCTACGTTCGACTTGGCCTTGTGAACGATCCGGCTCGCAGCCGATGGTCGGGGGGAGGGCCCGAGGGCATGACTTCGTACCCGTTGCGCGTCTCCACGGGTTCGCCGCAGCCACCAAGACGGCGCGGCGCCGGCATCTTCGTGCGGCCCGACAACCCCTCACGCCTGGCCTGCGCCGTCCACGCGCCCCTCGCCCGGCATTGTCCCAGCGGACTGGAGTCCCCATGAGCACCTGCGCCCATAGCTGGTCGATGACCGACATCCGCAACGGCTACCTGGTGGTGGAGGGCTGCTACCATTGCGGCGCGCGCAGCTCCTTCTTCTCGACCGAACCCGTCGTGCCCATCGACGAGTACCGCGAAGGTCCGCACTTCTGGGAGCATCTGGGCGGGTATCAGGCCGTCAACTTCAACCTTCGTTGCGACGATTGCGGCGAGACGGTCGACCTGCGCGACATGATGGGCCTCATGCTGTCGACCTGCGACGATCCCCGCTGCGAGGTCGGCCGCCTGTCGGCCGAGCTCGGCAAGAAGACCTCGATCTACGTCGCGCTGTGCGCCGACTCCTCGCACGCCAAAGGCACCTGCGTCAGCGACGCCGGGGTCAAGGCCCTCACCGAGTACTTCAACCAGCGGCTGCACTCCCGGCGAAGGACGATCGTCGTCGTGCCCTGCAAGATGTGCGACGGCATCGACCGCTGTACCGGCATCGTCATCGCCGATACCGGCCTGACCGACTTCTATTGATGCTGCGCGAGAGGTCACGGAAGAGAGGGGACCCTGCATGAAGATCTCCGAGGTTGTCGACAAGACCGGGCTCGAGGCGCTCACCGCCTGGGAGGACGAGGAGCTCACCGGCGTCTACATCTCAGACATGGTGTCCGACATCATCACGGGCGCCACGGGCTGCGGGTTGCTGCTCACCCTGCAGACGCACAAGAGCCTCATCGCCGCCGCCAACCTGGTCGACGTCGGAGCCGTCGTGTTCGCCCGCGACAAGCGCCCGGCCGCCGACGTGGTGGAGCTCGCCGACAAGGCCGGCATCGCGCTGTTCTCCACGCCGCTCGACACCTGGTCGTACGCCGCCAAGCTCTTTGAGCTCGGCATGAGGTAGGGGCCGGCTGCGATGAAGCTCGCGCAGATCGCCGCCGCCCTGCGCTGCACGACGCTCACGGCGGCCGACGGCGTTGCCGACATCGAGACCGTCGTGGCCTCCGACGGCATGAGCGAGATCCTCGCCTTTCCCAGCCCCGGGGCCGTGATGCTGACCGGCCTCACCAACATCCAGTCGGTGCGCACGGCGGTGGTCGCCGACGCGCACGCCATCGTCTACGTGCGCGGCAAGCAGCCCGCCGAGCCGGTCATCGAGCTCGCGCGTCAGAAGGGGATCCCCGTGTTCACCACCAAGCTGGGGATGTTCGAAGCCTGCGGCATCCTCTACGCCACGGGGCTCAAGGGGGCGATGTAGGTGCCCGACGAGCTGCTCTCGCGCTCGTTCGCGATCCGGGGGCGCGATTTCGAGCGCGCGGGAGAGGCTTCGACCGAGATCAAGTCGTTGCTCAAGGAGCTCGAGATCGACCCCGCGGTCATCCGCCGTACGGTCGTGATCGCCTTCGAGGCCGAGATGAACATCGTCATGTACGCCGACGAGGGCACCGTCACTTTCGTGCTCACCGACGAGGACATCGGGGTCGAGGTCGCCGATCGTGGTCCCGGCATCCCCGACCTCGACCTTGCCCTGCAGGAGGGGTGGTCCACCGCCACCGACGAGATGCGCGAGATGGGGTTCGGCTTTGGCATGGGACTGCCGAACATCCGCCGCAACTCGGACCAGTTCTCCGTGAAGTCCCAGGTCGGCGAAGGGACGGTCGTCTCCTCGCGGATCAGCCTCGACGGCGCACCGTGATCGAGTACGCCCACGGCTTTCGCATGAACGAGGAGGCCTGCGACGGCTGCCTCGCCTGCATGCGGGCCTGCCCGACTTGTGCCATCCGCGTCAAGCACGACAAGGCCAGCGTGCAGGCCGACCTGTGCATCGACTGCGGTTCCTGCCTGAAGGCCTGCACCCGGGGCGCCATCATCGCCACCACGCAGAAGCTCGAGGAGTTCGCTCATTTCGCCTTCAAGGTGGCGATCCCCTCGCCCGTCCTGTTCGGCCAGTTCCCGCTCGAGGTGCCGCCCGAGATCATCACCCGGGGCCTGCTGGCAGCCGGCTTCGATGCCGTCTGGGACTACGGGGTCGACCTCGAGCTGGGAGCTCGCGCGATCGCCGACTACGCCGAGCGCTGGCGGGGCGCCCGTCCCCTCGTGAACATGACCTGCCCGGTGATCGTCCGGCTGATCCAGGTCTCGTACCCGCGCATGACCGAGCAGCTCCTGCAGATGGAGCCGCCACGCGAGATCGCGGGGCGCGAGCTCAAGCGGCACTACTCGCGCGAGCTCGGCCTGCCGTCCGAGCAGATCGCCGCCATCTACGTCTCGCCCTGCCAGGCGCGCACCATCTCGATCGTGCAGCCGGCCGAGGGCGGCAAGAGCAGTCTCGACGGGACCGTGGGTATCCCGCAGGTCTACAACGCCGTGCTCGCCGAAGCTCGCCGGGTGGGCGAGAGCGGCGGCCAGTCCCCGGAAGCGACGGTGGCGCGCTCGCGGCCGATGCTGCGCTGGGCGACGCCGCGTGCGCTGCCCTATGTCCTGCGACATTACCGCTACATCTCGGTCACGGGCCTGCCCAATGTGACCCGCGTGTTCGACGACGTCGAGCGCGGCAAGCTCAAGGACATCGACTTCATCGAGTGCTACGCCTGCTGGGCCGGCTGCGGCAACGGCAACCTCACGGTCGACAACGTCTACGTCTGCCAGGCGAAGCTGCAGACCCTCATGGCCGGCCTGCCGGCCTCCGACCCGGTGACCGACGCCGAGGTCGCACGCCGTTACCCCCATGTGGATTTCCTGCTCGAGCACCCCTTCGCGCCGCGCGTGCGGGCCAACGCCGGCGACCTGCGGGAGCGCGTCCGCCGCGTCAAGGAGGCCGAGACCGTGCTGCACTCGCTGCCCGGCTACGATTGCGGCCTGTGCGGCGCCCCCACCTGCGTCACGCTGGCCCACGACGTGGCCGCCGGCGAGGCGGCGCCGACCGACTGCGTCCTGCTTTCAAGGCAGCGCCTGCAGGAGCTGCGCCGCATCCATCCGCGCTCGGCCTAGGCACCCTCGAACGCCCGCCGCAGGGCCGCGATGTCGAGCTTCTTCATGCCCAGCATCGCCGAGAAAGCGCGCTGAGCCGCGGCCCTGGCGGTCGCGCCGAGCATCTCGCCCAGGGCGCTGGGCACGACCTGCCACGACACGCCGAACCTGTCGGTCAGCCAGCCGCACTGCACCTCCTCGCCGCCCTCCGTCAGCTTGCTCCAGAGGTCGTCGACCTCGGCCTGCGTGTCGCAGTTGGCGACGAACGAGATGGCGGGCGTGAACGTGTACTGCGGACCGCCGTTTAACGCCAGGAAGCGCTCGCCGTTGAGGATGAACTGGACCGTCATGACCGCTCCTGGCGTGCCCGGCGATCCCTCGGGGTAGCGCGCCGTGTCGACGATCCGCGAGTCCTTGAAGACGGCGACGTAGAACTCGGCCGCCTCTTCGGCGCGGCCGTCGAACCAGAGACAGTGGGTGAATCTCTGCATGTGAGCCTCCTGCGTGAGAGACGTGGTGGCAGAGCGCGGTGGTGGCAGACCGCGGTCGGTTATCTGCGCCGCGGAGGCGGCGCTTCTCGCCAAAGGCGGACGCCCGCCGCGACACTGCACAATGACCCGCGGCGGCCCGGCCCAATCGCGTTGGCCGCTCGAGCGTTCGGACGGGACGTCCGCTGCCCCCGGCGCCGACGCGCCGCGGGCCTGTCCTTCAGTGCAGCAGGTTGACGACGCCCTGAGCGGTGAACAGGGCGCCCATCAGGCCGAACACGATCATGAGGATGACGCGATTGTGCCGCGTGAGCCAGACCTTCAGCCGGCCCAGTTGCTCTCTGGCCCAGACGGGGCGAAGCAGGTAGGCCACCAGCGGCGCGATGACGGTCGACACGGCGAGCACGACGAAGAAAGCCAGGGCCTGCGCTTCCTGCGAGGTGCCGACTCCGGCCTTGCGGATGATGCCGGCGCCGGCCGAGAGCAGGGCGTAGTTTGTCAGGGCGAGGGCCAGAACGACGGCCGCGACCAGCCCCGCCTTGTCGATCAGCCGCATCCACCCCGGAGTCTCGTCCGTGGCTGACGGCTTGGCGCGCCACTGCGCCGCGAAGAGCACCAGGAAGACGACCCCGAACAACGTCTGCGCCGCCGCCTGCCCGGTGCTCGCGGAGCTCTGCGACGACGTGCTGCCCAGCACGAAGATCGTCAGGCCGGCGACGGTGAGCATGACGACCAGCAAAGAGACGACAAAGGCGAACGCGTTGCGCCTGCCGTGGTCGGTGGAGAGCAGGGTGACCACGGCGATGATCGGCACCGGGTTGAGGGCGATGGCCAGCGCGGGGACGATCAGACTGACGATCAGCTGGCTCATGGACGGCCGACTCGAGCGTCGCGCCACGACCGCTGGGCCTGGCTGTCGCTCGCGGTCCGGGGGCCAGCCATCTACGCGGGCGCCGGCTCCGACCCCGGCTGGCGCTTCGGGATCCTGCCCGTGAAGAACAGGCCGATCACGCCCATCACGGTCAGCACCGCGAGCGCGGCGCGCAGGCCGGCGATCTGCGACTTGTCGTTCTGCTTGACGGCCTCGTTGATGACCTCCTGGGAGTAGCCGGCCTTCGACATGGCCGCCTCGACGTCTTTGTCGGAGACGAAGGGCGCGCCGGCGGCGAGGCTCGTGCCGGCCTGCGACTTGGCCTGCTGCGGCACGTTGGGGTTGTTCTGGATGCCGGTCACGAACGTCGCCGTCAGGGCGGCGATGAGGATCGAGCCCGCCAGCGCGGTGCCCAGCGAGGCGCCGAGCTGAGTGGCGGTGTTCTGCAGCCCGCCGACCTCGGAGCTCTTCTCGGTGGGCACCGCGGAGACCGTCACGGCGCCGAGTTGCGACGCCAGCGCGCCGATGCCGGCGCCGACGATGAGCAAGGGCACGAGCACGATCGAGGCGTCGGCGCCGACCTCGAGGCTGGCGATCAGCACCACGATGCCGGCCAGGAGCGCCAGCATGCCGAGGCGCACGACACGACGCGGATTGGCGTTGGGAGCAAAGCGCGGAATGCCGGCCGCGGCGAGCAGCAGCGACAGCGACAGCGGCAGCAGGCGCACGCCGGTCTGTATGGGCGACATGCCGAGCACCACCGACAGGAACAGCGGCACGATGAAGAAGATCCCCGCCTGGATGAGGAACAGGAACAGAAAGGTGATAAGTCCGCCGGTGAGCTGCCGGTTGGCCAGCAGTGAAGGCGCGATCAGCGGCTCCTTGCCGCCGCGCTCGAGGCGCCGCTGGTAGCGCAGGAACAGCCACAACAGGAAGAGGCCGGCGATGATGAACCAGATCGTCAGCGAGAGACCGAGCAACGACGTGGCCCCCGCCTTGGGCAGGATCCAGCCCCAGGTGGACGACCTGAGCACGCCCAGCACGAACAGCGCCAGTCCGGCCGACGAGAGCACGACGCCGATCAGGTCGAGGTGCGGACGGTGCTCCACCGGTGAGTCGGCGGCGCGGCGCGCCAGCACCAGGATGCCGATGTCGACGAGCACCTCGCCGGCAAAGACGTAGCGCCAGGAGAAGTAGGTGGTCATGAAGCCGCCCACGACGGGACCGACGGCGATGGCGATGGCCGCCGCCGCGGCGATGAGCCCGTAGGCCTTGGGCCGCGCCGACGGCGGGAAGTTGCCGGCCACCAGGCCGACGATGGCCGGCATGATGAGCACGGCGCCGATGCCTTCGAGAAACGACCAGCCGAAGATGAGCACCGCGAGATTGGGAGCAAGCGCGGTGGTCAGCGAGCCGCAGCCGTAGATGACGCAGCCTATGCTGAAGGCCCGCTTGCGACCGATGATGCTGCCGATCTTGCCGCCCAGCACCATCAGACTGGCCATGACCAGCGTGTAGAGGGTGATGGCCGTCTGGATGCCGGTGACGGTCGTGCCCACGTCCTTGGCCACGGTGGCGATCGAGACGTTCATGACCGAGGTGTCGAGGGCCATGAGGAACTGGCCGGCCGAGAGCGTGAACAGGATGAGCCCGGCGCCGGCCGCCGCGGCGCTCGCCGCGCTGTTTGCTCCCGAGGTGGTCTGCTCGGCCATCACTCCCCCTTGGTCACAGCGCCGGCGTCGTCGCCGCGCAGTACCCGCTCGTCACGTGGCACGAAACCGGTCTACCTGTGCACCTCGACAGGCGACCAGATGCTCACCTGCCGAAAGACTCACATTGGCAGAACGTATGATAGCCGACGAGAGATCGGCGGCAGAAGGGCAGCGGCAGACGGGCGCCGATGCGGTCGGCGCCCAGCCTCTGTCATGGCGCGATCGTGAGTGCTACCTGTCACGGGAGGTCACCGGGGTGAAGAGTCCACCTGCACTGAGACAGGCCAAAAACAAGGGCCGTCTGGAGGCTTTCAGCGACGGCGTCTTCGCCATCGCCATCACCCTGCTGGTCATCGAGATCGCGGTGCCGCAGCACGCCGGCGGCCACCTGTTGTCGGCGCTGCTCCACGAGCGGCCGGTGTATCTGGCCTATTTCGTCGCGTTCATGACCCTCGGCATCGTCTGGATCGAGCACAGTGCGCTGACCGAGGCCCTCGACCACGTCGACGCCGGCTTCCTGCGGCTCAACCTGCTGCTGCTCCTGCTGGTCGCCTTTCTGCCCTACCCGGCCCGGGTGATGGAGGAGTACCTGAGCCTGGTGGACACCGAACACGGAGGTGAGCGCACGGCGGTCGCGTTCTTCGGCGTCGTGCTGTTCCTCATGAGCCTGATGCTGATCGTGCTGGGGCGCTACGCTGAGCGGGAGGGCCTGTTCGGCGGCGACGCGGCCGAGGAACGCGTCGAGGACAGCCGGGTGACGTACCAGCTCGCGCCGAGCCTCATCTTCTACGCTGTGGCCACCGTGCTCGGCCTCATCCAGCCCTACGTCGGCTTGAGCCTGTACGTGCTCATCGGCGTCTACCTGCTGTTGCCGGTGCGCACCGTTCGGCGCTGGCTGCGGCGCAGCGGCGGCTGACCGGCGGTCGTCTGGCAGCCGCCGGCCTGTGAGGAGGATCGGCCAACAGGCGAGATCGCGCTCAGCGCTCCCCGCGCCGACGGCGCTGCTGAGCGGTCGAGCAGGGTAGCTCTTTGCCCGCGGCAAAAGACTGACTCAACCAGCCAGGAGGCGAGAGATGGCAGCAGGACTCATTCTTGAGTTCCCAGCGAGCGTCGGTGAGAAGGAGTACGACGCCGTGAATGCGAAGATCGGGTTCGACCCGCGGACGGGCGGAGGCGACTGGCCGGCCGGGCTGCAGAGCCACTCAGCCGGCAAGTCCGACCGGGGTTGGATCGTGACGGAGGTCTGGGAGTCCAAAGAGGCCCAGGCGGCATTCATGAAGAGTCGCCTGGGACCCGCTCTTGCGGGCCTGCCGGAACCGCGTCTCCTTTGGTATGAGGTGGTCGCCGGCCAGCACCGCCGCTGAGCGATCCCCCAGCCGGCGAGGTAGTGGTGGTATCGGACAACACGGCGCCGACGGCAGACTCGCCATGAGTGCCTCCGACGATCGTCTCAGCGCCGCGCTCGCACGCGACGCTCGGCGGGCCCTGCGCCGCGCTGTCGTTCACGAGCTCCGACTCGATCGGGATGGCGGTGTCCTTGCTTCGGCTGCGCCCCCGAGGGCGACCCCTCGCTCAGCCGCTTGCGCTTGCCACGGAGCGTGAGAGGAGCCCCTGCGTACGCCTTGGGGCCACCGCAGGCGTGGGTCACGAGCACCTTGCCGAAGGACCTGCCGGCCAGACGGGCCGCCCCGTCGAGCGCCGCCTCGGCGCGATCTGAGCCGTCGCCGCCGACCACGATCTCGAAGGCGCGGCTTCACACACTCTTGATGATCGCAGCGGCGCCCTTCACTCCGTCTTAGCCACGCCGCGGGCAGACTGCCCGGGACAGAAGGCGGATCGTGTTGCGCGTGCCTCACGCCGCGCGGTGTTCGTCGAAGAGGCAAGGAGAAGTGATGAGCTGGCAGCAACTCGCGGGCAGGCGCGTCCGCCTCGACGGCGAGATCGCGCGCGTCGTCCACGTCGATTCGTTTCGGGTCATCCTCGTGACCGAGCCCAAAGATGGAGTCTCACCGCACCGCGTGGTCGTGCCGCAGGACGACCTGGTCGACGTCGAGACACTCGACGAGCCGAGCGGTGACTGACGCGGTCAAAGAAGGAGCATTCGTGGCACTGTTCCATCACCACGGCAGTAGCGACGGCGAGTTGGTGACGAGCTTCCACATTCGCCAGGGCGACCGCGCGGCCGGCCTCGATTGGACGCTGCGGGACGGGTCGGGGCGCGAGATCCTCGTCTTCCAGTCGACTCATGGCGTCGTGGGCGACGGCGTCGACCCGACGATCGACCACCGCCAACGGGTCGTCTACCAGGGTAGTGGTCTCGCCGCGCGAGTGGACGACGACCTCAGCGACGATATCGCCTACTCCTACTGCGACGACATGCGCTATCACTACTCCGTGTTTGCCCGGGGCGACGACGGCGACTGGTATCTGCAGCTCGCCGCGACGGTGGCACCGAGAAGCGTGAGATCGTGGCAGTGCAGGGGCCGTCAAGGCGACGACGAGCACCCGCAGACACTTGGAGACGAGACGGCAGACGACATCCCTTTCGGAAGATGGGTGGTGGCGTGTTCGGTCCGGACCCAGCGAGATCGTCAACCGGCTGCTCCGCCCGGAAGCTGACGGCACGACCGACCGCGATCGGTGGGGGCCACCTCGAGCATGCCACCGTCTCGACGCCCCCGGCGCGCTCAGACGCCCACGCGCTGCAGAAGACGCTCGCGCCGCTCCTTGGGCCAACGCGCGCAGTACGCGGGCTTCTGGGCGATGATGCACTTGAAGCACAAGCTGCACGTGGGGCACTAGATACCAAGAC
>Ga0182027_10003246_pt1 | contig 25943 bp, 21 predicted proteins | sample 712E1DmetaG_FD_121300 | JGI IMG/M metagenome (GOLD analysis project Ga0182027, IMG submission 121300) | Permafrost microbial communities from Stordalen Mire, Sweden - 712E1D metaG (Illumina Assembly) | ecosystem: Environmental > Terrestrial > Soil > Wetlands > Permafrost | place: Sweden...
CCAAAAAACTCAAGACCCTTTACGAAAAACTGAAAATCAAATCCATCGATGAACTGGAAGCGGCGGCCCACGTCGGCGCGCTGGCCGAACTGCCCGGCTTTGGCGCCAAGACGGCCGAAAAGCTCCTGGCCGGGATCGAGCAGCGGCGCCAGTACGGCGCGCGCCATACGCTGGACGAGGCCGCCCCGGCCGCGGAGCTGATCTTCGAACGCCTGCGCCCGCTTCAGCGCGCCGGGGTGATCGGCCGGCTTGAACTGGCCGGCAGCCTGCGCCGTGCGCGCGAGACGATCAAGGATCTGGATTTCGTCGCCACCAGCACGGATCCGCGCCAGGTCATGCGGGTTTTTGTCGACACGCCGGAGATCGAGTCGGTCGTCGCCCACGGCGAAACCAAAAGTTCGATCCTGCTGCGCGGCGGCATTCCGGTCGACCTGCGCGTGGTCCCGCCCGAATCGTTCGCGGCCGCGCTCAATTACTTCACCGGCAGCAAGGAGCACAACACCGCCCTGCGCGGACGGGCAAAAAAGCTCGGCTTCAAGCTCAATGAATACGGCCTTTTCCCCGAACGCGAGGGCCACGAGGGCGCCCCGCTGCCGCTCGAAGACGAAGCCGCGCTCTACCGGCAACTCGGCCTGACCTATATCGCGCCGGAACTGCGCGAGGGACTCGGCGAGATCGAGGCGGCCGAGTCGGGCGCCCTGCCCGACCTGATCACCGACGACCAACTGATCGGCGTGCTGCACTGCCACACCACCTACAGCGACGGACGCCACGGCGTCGAGGAAATGGCCGCCGCCTGCCAGGCGCTCGGATACGGCTATCTCGCGATCTGCGACCACAGCCAATCGGCCGCTTACGCCGGCGGACTCAAGCCCGACGATGTCCTGCGCCAGTGGGAGGAGATCGACCGGCTCAACGCGCAGTTCAAGGGTTTTCATGTTTTCAAGGGGATCGAGTCCGATATCCTGGGCGACGGCGCGCTCGATTACGCCGACACGATGCTCGAGCGCTTCGACCTGGTGGTGATCTCGATCCACAGCCGGATGAACATGGAGCGCGAGGCGATGACCCGGCGCATCGTCCGCGCCATCGAGCACCCGGCCTCCACGATCCTCGGCCACCCCAGCGGCCGATTACTCCTGCGGCGCGAGCCGTACGAAATCGATATGGACGCGATCGTGGCCGCCGCCGCGCGCCACGGCGTGGCGCTGGAAATTAACGCCCACCCGATGCGGCTCGACCTCGATTGGCGCTTCCTGCGCCAGGCCAAGGCCGCCGGCTGCCGCTTCGCGATCAACCCCGACGCGCATGTGCTGGAGGAGTTGAAGGTTCTGCGCTTTGGGGTCGGCGTGGCCCGCAAAGGCTGGCTCACCGCCGCCGACGTGATCAACACCATGCCATTGCCCGCCTTCAAGAAATGGCTGGCCCACCGCCGCAAGCCGCATTGATTTGAGGGGTTAGAGCCGTTGCCAAAAGAAAACATGGGGTGATTGCAGTCCCGTAGGGACGACTCGCCTTCAGCCCAGGACTTTAGTCCTGGGAAATCAGCGGTTTGGATGCCGAGTCCCGTAGGGACGGCAGAGATCAAAACCGGAAAACTTTTGTCAATCGCTCTAACCAACGGGGCGATTAGTTGTTGCCGCGCCGCCAGGCGCGGCGGCAACTTTGGCGTGCGGCGAAGAAAGCGCCGCTTTCATTGGGCTTGGGCCTGGCGCGCCCTCAGCGTCCGCGAGCCAATTCGCGAACCCTTCCATCCCATGTCTGGGACGCGACACTCAAGAGGAGCCATAAAGACGGAGAAAAGAGCTTGAGCCTGCCGTAGGATTTTGATTTACTATGACATTCGGGGCGGGCTGGAAGCCAAAAAGATCCAGCGCCGCGTTCGTAAAATGGGTGCCGGGATGGCGGAATTGGCAGACGCGCAAGACTAAGGATCTTGTACCCGAAAGGGTGTGGAGGTTCAAGTCCTCTTCCCGGCACCACTGATTTCAAACAACTTACGAAAAATGAAGATCGGAAACTGGGCCACAACTCACCCGTTCTCCGGTCGTCCTCCGGTCAGTTGGGCCAAGGAAGTAAGTATCAGGCCACCCCATTACGACATGGGGTGGCCTTCATTTTATACCCTTGCCAGCTTTAATGCCCCCAAGCCCTGACACGGCTGATGCCTAATATCAGCGTGAGTCCAGATAAAAGACCCCTGGCGTTGGACGTGCCCAATTTAAGATTCTGTCATTACAGAGTCTACAGCATTGAACCCAGCGATAGGGGGGACGGTTCTAACAAAGCAGCTCGGGGTAGCCATAATCTTACGTTCTACCGGCTAATCTTTCCAGAATCTCCCAAATCACCTTCGCAAGCGCGCGTATCACTTTAAATAGGGTATACCATATTTTGAAGGTGAAGTATAGGACAGCAATGAGCACGAGTGCTATGAAGACAACCTCAATCATTAAACTCCTTCTTTCTGCGATACAGCTTGTGCGGTTTGATCGTCGGACACTTACCTAAATTTTGATCTTACTTTGGACGCATTTTGCGAGCAAGCAGTTTCTGCCTGCAAAATGCGGCCATGAAGAAAACGATCTATACACTCCAAAGCGAGGCGGTTCAGCGAAAGTTGATCAAGATGCGGAATGCGGCTGGCCTTACTCACCGCCAGCTTGCCGAACGCCTGAAGCGCGAACACTCTTTTGTTTGGCGCATCGAACATGGAGAGCGGCGGTTAGATGTGATTGAGTTCTTTTGGGTCTGTCAAGCCCTTGGGCAAGACGCCATGCAGGCTTATGCTGAACTGGTCCAGGAATTTCAGCAACTCGACCGGGATGCTACTCGATCAAAGTGACCATCTTTCATGCTGGCACTTCACCCGGCTTTGCCTGCCCAAGCAGCCATTGCCGCAACCCCTTGTCCAGGTCCGGCCCGTCAGGCACGAAAAGCTGCAAGCCAAAGTTATTGCCTGGTATCCAAGCGCAAACAAAGCAACCCTCGGCTTCGTGGTACTCGACCCATTCCAAGAGCACGTCATCAAGCGTCTCAGTGTTGGTGATCTCAAGTAGTTCCTGCCATGCATTCTTTGCTTCCAAGAGCACCATGTAGCCGTCCGTGTCCGGGTCCATCTCATCGCCAAGCTCCCGATAGGCGGCAGTCATCCCCTCGAAGGCCTGACGGACAAAACCTTGATGTGGTGATGCCGTACCTATGGCCTCTATGTCAGCAATGCTTTTGATTTCATGCATGATCGATAAGCTTCCTTTCAGTAGATGTAACGGCTCACGTCAACAGCCTTCAGTGGATATAAGAGTTCACTGCAAGGCCATTCTGAGAAAATGGCCTTGCAGTAGTTCATTTTTAGATATTGATAGAAAGGCGGCGAGCGGGTAGCCTCAAGCCCTCATTTTTCGATGATCCCGACCCCTCCAGCGCTGATAGTCGGCCAGTTGTTGTCTGACAAGCACAAGGCAGGCGGCCACGACCGCTGCATCATCTAAGTAACCAATCAGAGGCAGGTAATCGGGTATCAAATCAAAGGGGTTGAGGACGTAAAGCAATGTAAAGGCAATCGCCGTGATGGCCCAATAGGGGACATCACGGTAGCGCCCCGATAGATAATCCCTGAGCATGGCAATCATCAAGCCCACGTCATTGAAAAATCGCCGCAAGGGTCCGGTCTTGCGGCACTTCTTGTGGATCTTATCTGCCATCCGGGCCGCATCCTCGATGTTCTCCTTAGAGAAGCGAGCCGACTGCTTGAGAATAAACGCTGGTGTGATCTTACGCAGTATTATCAGCATCTTCGCCATCCCCTTCCGTCACCGGCGCGACGGCTTGATCCTCCGGGATGACCCTGGCTTTCTTCCTTCCCTTTTTAGGCGGGACCTCCTTCTTCCCCGGCTCCTGAACCGTCCCATTTTCGCCGCTTTCGGGCGGTTCAATATTTTCCGGTTCGATCGGCTCTTCGGGCCGCTCTTCCGGCTCCAGTGTGCCGATCTCGGTAAGCCATTCATCGAGACTGCGTGAAACCATGCTCAGGAAAGGCTTATCGGGAACCGGCGCGAGAATGCCTTCGGCCCTCAGCGCCGCCATCAGGAAGCCTGAGTTGTTCTGGGACCGGCTGTTGAAGGCCTCGGCCAACGCTGACGAGGGGATAAACTGGCCATCCTTGGCGGTCTTCTCCAGAATTTCTATGATCCGGGAGAGTGGCACCCATTCCTTGCTGTGCTTGCCACCGGAGTCATTTGCGGCGATCTTGATAAGGGGCTGGTCATCCGGCCGCCGCCCAAGCTGATAGGTGATCAGCCCGTCACCTCTGGGGTTCAATTTCGCAGCTTGCGCCGTCTTGAGAATCGCGGCCCCCGGCTCTTGGCTGGGTGTGCCGATCTGTGCTTTTGCCTTAACCATTCCTGTCGCTCCTTCGTGATGTGTGATATGCATGAAAGGCGCAAAACCCTATTGAGAGGCTTTGCGCTCTTTTTGCTCGAAGTGAGGTGATTTTAAAGGTGGGCCGTGAGGCGTTGTTTCCACGCCGGTCTGAGCCAGACGGCATCCGGGAAGACGATGGTGATGCAGTGCTCGTTGTTGGTCAGATAATAAGCGGTGAACGCTTTGGCCTCGGAATCATACGTAACGGCCTCGAATGAGAGGCTTGGAATCGGGCCATTGATTCCGACACACTCCAGGGCATTGTCACGGTCGAGGCGCTCGATCAGGCATACCGGAGCCGTGAGGTTCGTCTTCCTTCCATCAAAAACTAGGCAGTCCTTGATGCCTAAGAGCTGACAAAGCAACCGCCTTAATGATGATTCAATGCCGCTAAAATCACATAGGTTCTGAGAATAAACTTGCATTTTTTATAAACTCCATTGTATATTAAATATATTAATAGTATTATATATATATGACCTCGTGAGTGTTGCGGTTGGTGCCAAGCTATCGTAGGTTGGACCTGATGCCATGAAGGCTACCGCCGTCCGACGCGCACGAGGCTGGAGCGGATCTTGGGTGCCCTGATCTGAAAAAAATAGCTGAAAGAAATATGTTGACGATGGCACTTGGCTGAGGCACTATTTCCGTCACCCGCCGCAAAGGCGGCCGATCACACGCCGCGAAGGGCGGCCGATTTTCTGAGAAAGGAGAGGGTGTTCTCAAGGTCAAAAGTCGAGCAAATTTAATTATATTGTCTTTTTAGCCCAGTCATTCTACTACCGCGTTCTTAGCGTATTTCTTCATCTGTTCAAATTTAAGTTAATTTTAAAGTTTATGAAATTTTAGTATATTTGCTCAACGCATTCCGGTCGATTGCGCATAAATCGTCCTGAATAGCATGAAAATATATATTCTTGTTTCGTGCTGTTCAGTGACGATGCGCATATCGTTTCGCATGCCTCTGCAAGAGGCTCAAACCTTTGTTGTATAATATGTACTAACAGAAGGATTTACATATGAATGAAAGAAGGGTGTTTAAGGAAATACGAGCGGAAATGACGAGGCTTGAAATCGCCTTGGGCTATGCGCGGTCGGGCTTCCCGATTTTTCCCATTGCGCCAGACACGAAGAATCCGATGACAACCCATGGGTTTAAGGATGCGACGTTAGACTTGGATCAGGTTGAGTTTTGGTGGGTGAAATACCCCGAGGCCAACATAGCCGTCCCGACGGGCAAGGCTTCGGGCATCTGGGCGCTCGACATCGATCGCAAGACGGTCGATGGTGAAGAGACGCTTCGACGCTTGGAGATAAAGCACGGCAGCCCGGCCGGTGGTCTCCGACTGAACACGCCGACAAACGGGGGCTTCCACTTAGTCTATACGTACGTTGAGGGCATGAGATGCCAGACCAACCTGAAACACGGCTACGACGTGAGGGGCGACGGCGGCTACATCCTGTTACCAGGTTCGGTGATCGATGGCAAGCACTACGTGATCCCGCCCGAGTCAGTCGGTCGCGAAATACCCGACGCGCCCGAGTGGCTTATCACTGGCCTGATGGGTCAGAAAATGACCCCGATGAATGGTGAATCGGAGTCCGTCGCGACCCAAAGTGAAAAAGACTTTGAGCTCGTTTTAACATCACTCACACATCTGTCGCGGGAACGAGCTGACGACTACAACGGCTGGATCAAAGTAGGCATGGTGCTTCATAACCTAAAAAAGGGTGAGCAGATGCTTAAGCTGTGGATCGAGTGGAGTTCCCAGTCGCCCAAATTTGTCGAAGGCGACTGTGAGCGCCGTTGGGAGACATTTGGTAAAAATCGACCTGCGGTGCCTCTAGGACTGGGATCATTGGTTCGTTGGGCGAAAGAAGACGAAAAAGAAGAAAGATTGCGGTCGGCCGAGAACAAGACGGTCCAGGTTCCTCCACCTATCATCATACCTCCACCCCGGCCTCTGCAACGGGTCGTCACGAGCACGACTGAAAAAACGACGAAGGTCGAAAAGCCGGTTGTGGAGGGAACGCTCTTTCAAAGATTAACAACGCCTGTTGATGATACGAAAGGAATGGATTGGCCTAGGCCGGAGCCTCTCGATCACGATCATCTGCCCCCCTTTCCGATCGATAGCTTCACTGGCAATTTCGGAGCTTACGCGAAGGCGGTCTCCCTAAGCACGAGCTCCGCTCAGGATCTAATCGCGATGGCCATGTTGGGAGTCGCAGCAACGGCCCTCGCACGCAAGGTCAGGATCTGCGGCAACGAGAACTGGTCCCAGCCACTCAACATTTATATCTTTACGGTCGCTAAGTCCGGTGAGCGGAAAAGTGAGGTCTTCCGTCACGCCACGCGACCGATCAGCGAGTACGAGGAAATGCTGGCTGCAAATGCAAGCAAGGGTGAACCTAGACCCATGCTCTTTGCCGGCGACAGCACGCCGGAAAAGCTCTCATCCCTGATGGCTGAGCATGGTGGACGTATGGCCACCTTTGCCGATGAGGGTAATTGCGTAGAAATTATGACAGGAAGGTATAGTCAGCGGCCCAACCTGGATGTCTTCCTCAAGGGCCACGCTGGGGAGGAGATGAGGATCGAGCGGCAGAAAAGGGGTTGCGTGATGATCAGTGATCCGGCCCTGACAATCATCGTAACCGTTCAGCCCGTCGTGCTGGAGGACTTGAATGCCGCTAGGTATCTGACGGAAAAAGGTCTCCTGGCCAGGTTCGCGTTCGCGTTCGCGTCCACAAACGGTCCCAAGCCTGTCAGGACTCCCCCCATTCCGCCGGAGATTATCGCGGCCTATCACGCGACAATTACAAGGCTACTGGCCGTCAATTACCGCTCAGGTGAGGGAATGGCCGGAAAACCGCACTTCCTCCACCTTTGCCCCGAAGCTCAGGCGCGATTTGAAGCCTATTGGGAAAGCATCGAAATGGACCGTCAGCCTGGACGTCGGCTCAGCCAGTTAGAGGCTTGGTCTGCCAAACTGCACGGGACCGTATTAAGAGTCATCGGCTTGCTACACGGAGTCGAGCACGCCCAGGACGGTAAAGACTTCTTGGGTGTGCCCGTCTCGCTGGGAACCGTCGAGCGGGCAATCGCAATCGGTGAATACATTATACCCCACGCAATGCACGCATTCGAACTCATCGGGTCGGACGCGCATACAGCGGGGGCACGCCATGTGCTTCGCTGGCTGATAGCTAATGGGAGGGGGATAGTGACCCAAAGGTCGATGCACCAGGCGGTCAAGCACACCGTGGGGACCATCGATAAAATGGCTCCCATCCTGAACATGCTCGTCGAATACGGCATCTTACGCAGGATGCCTAATGAATCGGCAATCGGAAGAGCGGGGCGGCCGAAAAGCCCGGAATTTCGGGTCAACCCCTATATCCTCCAAGAGGGCGGGGTCATAACCGAACCGCTATAGACTGAAAGGATGGCTGGGCCGGGATGTCTACTCTCGGTCCAGCCATCCTCCACCACTGGCATTTCGAGGATATTGAGGAAATAGAGAGCAAGTGATCGGTCACGGTGAGAGTAGGTGCTTAGAAAAGCGTGAGTGAAGAAAGAGATCTGAAGATAAGTGATATACTCTATTATTATTATATTATTGCAATAATAATAAACAAATAGCCAATGCGTCCCCATCTATCGCTCATACTCCCTCTTATTCTCAAAGAAAACATCCTGATCGGAGCACCCTCTCCCCTCCTCATTATCCTCAATATTCTCAAAAATGCCTGATTGAGATAATAAGCGCCAAACCGTCATTATGTATATCGCGTGCCGTTATGACGTTCAACTGGCGGAGCCGACTGGATGACTGCCGCAAGGTATGATCGCGGCGAACAATTTGCCATAAATCTAAGCATGATGACGGCGTCACACTGTCCTCCTGGCGTCCGGTTCCCTCGAAGGCAGCGATTCCCATTACTTGCCCTTCGCCCGTTTCTTCACTTTCTGTGTGAGTCTTTCTTCTGAGCCCGTCGCAGACGAAAGGGATCTTGGTCCCATGCGCCTACCGCCATCCAGACAATCGGGGTCCTCCCGGCCCCAGGCTCCCAGCGCAAGGCCAGGGTGGATGATGTCCTTATGATGGGCAGGCTTACTGCGCCTAATGGAAGACGCCTTAGGGCACGAGAGACCCGCCGCAATATTCGGCCGACATGAGGAGCGACATCGTATCATTCTCACCGTATTCTATTTACTACAGTTATCTCGCTTCTGCCATCAAATGTCCCCGTAGGCGGTTTGAGTAAACCTTTTGATTAAATATTTCTTGCGATTCCTGATGCAACTTGTAACAATTCGGATGGTCGCATAGTATCCTGGTTGTAAAAAAGATGTTCCATGTAATTATTTGAAGGAGGCACCGTTTTTATGACAGTCCTGAACTTCCTGCGTATCCCAGGAACCTAATGTAAGCAAGCGCCCTCGGTGGGCGGTAGCTCCCTCGGTGGGCGGTTATCAGGCGAACTGCGGAGTAGGAGTCGGCTCTGGCCAACGTGACCCTTGGTCTGGCAAGGTCACACGCATGTTGAAAATTATAAGAAAAAGGTGATCAAAAAAAATGGGCGCACCTATTGTGATGATCCAATGGTTAAAACCCAATGAATTCAGGGAAACTCAGGATATTATTAAAGAATTTGCCGGAAAGACGCCGACGCTGGATCTCATTGACGTCGAATCGGCTGCGGAGTTTCGGTCAGCGCTACAGCGGCTAAAAAATGATGATACATGCCAGTTTCTCTTTATCGGTTCGCACGGAATCAAGGATATCAATAAAAAATGCATTGGGATTGGCAAATCTATTACTGACTATCTAACTTGGCCCGATTTATGGACTGCCCTTTCGGTGGCAAAAAAGCCACCCGTCTTATGGCTTGGTGCCTGTTCCTCCTCACAATGTGCAGAAGCGTGGTCACCCTTTCCCTCTGATAAATTGGTCGTGGAATGGATTGTCGGCTTTCGCAAAGATATCTACCCACCTGAAATAAAAGACATTTTGAGTAAGTTAATCAATCTCACGAGTGTATCCGCTATAACTTTTGTAGAGGAAGAAATCCCTCTTCTCCAAGAATGTGTGCCCGATACAAGCGTAGCCATGCACTATCCGGCATATTTTAATAATGCAAACCGTTTCTTGGACATAGAACAGTTCACTACCACATTTGGAAAAACATTCAAAGAGTTTATTGAGAGGAAATGATTACGCCAAGACCAGCATGTTGCCTACTTCTTACGCCAACCAGTGTGCAGCGCTGGCATTATATTTGTTTGGGAGGATTGCATATGAAAAAAATGATCTTGTTACTCATTATTGGTATTTATTTCTTGCCATTCACCCAACGCAATGCCAGTGCTCAGCGATTGGATCGTATCAACCATATAGGCCAAGGTATCAATTGCGTGATTGGTGACGGAAATTATGCCTATATTGGAGAGGGAGCGGGACTGCGAGTGTTGGATGTTACTGATCCGACTCATCCACACGCACGAGGGAGAACTGCACTCTCAGGATATTGTTATCAAGCCAAGAAAAAGGGTAATTACGTCTATACTGCCCTTTTAGGCCACGGGATGCAGGTGGTTGATGTTTCTTATCCAGATTCTCCTTCCGTTGTGTACACATTTCCTGTATCGCAGTTTGCTGACACTGGTATTTGGTGGCAGGATATAGAAATTGTTGGTAATCGGCTATATGGTGCATCAGGTCGCGGAGGTAATCAAAGCGGCATACACATATTTGACATCTCGAATCCCCAATCGCCCGCTCTTCTCGGTATCTTTTCAAATATTAGAGGCTTGCCTTTTGGCATCGGAGTGAGAGGTAACTATGTTTACGCATGTTCCATTTACAAGCCTGATGCACAAATCGATTCTCCAGGGATTCAAATAATTGACGTATCAAACCCATCATCACCATTTGAAGCAGGATACTATCCATTGTCCGGCAACAGCGGTTGTTACGATATCATCTTTGAAGGAAACTTGGGCTATGTTGCTGGTGCATGGCAAGACGGATTGGTTATACTTGATCTAACAGATCCTATTCATCCATTGAGGAAAGGTTCCTACGACACTCCTTGGACATCTGTTAATGTTGCAAAATACCAAAACTATATCTATGCACCAGATATGACGGATCAAGGCGGCACCATTGTGGTCAATGTCTCGAATCCTGTTTCTCCGACCCTATCAAGTATGCTAAGCAACTCAGGGGTGGCTTATGACGGTGTTTCTATCGACGGAACGAGATTATACATCCCCTCTCTGACCGGATTGCAAATCTATAGCCTTGCAAGTCCGGCGACACCTACTTTAATGGGAGAATACAAGTCATCCGATCCTTTAGGATGTGGCTGGGGAGTTACCATAAAAGATGGCTTTGCCTATGTTGCTGATTGGCGAATGGGGTTAAGGATTTTCAGTTGCTCAAATCCTTTCAATCTTCAGTATCAGGGACGCTATCGCAACGGCCTTGAGGCAGAGGGACGTGTTGGTTTGTCCGGTAATATTGTTTATGTTGGGAATTCTTATTCCAATGTGCTTCAGATGCTGAATGTGTCTGATAAAACTAACCCACAGCTTGTCAACTATCTCAACCTTACTGTTCAAGGTGGCGTAAAGGATATAATTGTGGATTCTGGCTATATGTATGTAGCAGCACAAGAAGCTGGAGTTTACATCGTAGATGTAAATCAGCCGTCATCACCGCAAATAAAATACAGATTTGATACTGACGGATCGGCTGTCTCTATCACAAAATCCGGAATATTTCTGTTCGTCGCCGATACTAGCGGAGGCCTGAAAGTGCTAAATATTTCTAATCCTTTAGCTCCTTTCCAAGTTTCGCAGATTACAGGAGTGGGTAATGTCACATCAGTCGCGGTTGATGGAAACAGACTTGGATTGGGAGTAGAGGGGCCTTCGTTTTGGGGAATACGCCTTTATGATATTACGAATCAAAACTCTCCTCAAGCCAGAGGTACAAATTCATTTTGGTCGTGTAAAGGTATGGCTCTTGTGGGCAATACTCTTGTAACCTCCTCCTATCAGATAGGCATTGTAGCGTACGATATCTCAAACATGAATAATCCAATTCAGATTGATCGATATGAGACTGATGCCAGTTGTGATCATAATGTATTCGCCGATGGTTCTAATATATACGCGACAGATTTTCTCGGGGGATTGAATGTTTTCCAATTTAACTCGACCAACGATCCGCCCACATTACCTGAAGGACATGCAGTGATTGCATACTCCTTGTCAAAACCAAGCATAGATCCAGAAGGTGACGCTGTAACCTACACATATCGTTGGTCTAGCGATAGAGGCGACGTAGTTGTTCATGGCCCAACGGTCGCAATATCGGATGTTTTACAAGAATGGGACCTTGTGCAAACCGGAGAAACATGGACCGTTACCGTCACCCCAAACGATGGCACACAAGACGGCCCTATTGCCACTGGCAAGGTTAAGATCATCGATGCACAAAATGGTGTGGCCCAATGGCTTTTATATCGCTAATAAAGGAAAGACAGCAATATGTATTATCCGTCAAAAGAGAAGATTGAAAATATAATCAAAGATGCTTTAGACAAGCTCATTGTAAATGATGCGATACTTTTTGAGGTTGACATCAACGAACGTTCAATCACCCATATGTTGGCCCTATATTTACACGAATATTTTGTGGGATGGAATGTTGATTGTGAATATAATCGTGATAATCACGAAGCAAAGTGGCTCATATTACCAAAAGACAGATACCATCCTGATTTGACTGATATTAGTGCGAAGACGGTTTATCCTGATATCATTGTGCATCATCGTGGCACAGACGAAAATTTATTGGTAATAGAGGCAAAAAAAGAGAATGGGATGAATTTGGCGAATTATGACATTGCAAAACTAAAGGGATTTAAGAAAGAGCTCAGCTATCAACATGCAGTCTTAATCAAGTTTTTCGATGGATCATGCCCCAGATATGAAATATGTTTTATAAATAATAACGCCTGAAAGACTCCACCAGTGTCAAAGCTCTAAATCATGCTTATTGATGTGTAAGATGTTGTACATGATGCTTGACTTGAAGTGACCCCTCTGAGTTGGCGTCACTGGCCCGCCAAGGTTTCATCCTTCAAGTCCTGCCCGAGATGCACTGGCCCCCCTCCCCGAATTGAACGGGGTGGGGGCCATGTGTCCCTTGCGATATTTATCCAACCGCATGCGCCTCCATGCTGTCAGGTCCATGCGGTCCATGCGTCCCGGCCTGAGCCTCTTCAACCCTGGCCGCGACGTTCGAGCTGACCTGTCGAAGCGTCTCCTCGCTAAGATGTGCATAGCGCTGAGTGGTCTGGGAATTATGGTGGCCCAGAAGGTGCTGAACCTCATAGAGTGAGGCCCCGTTGTTAATGGCAATCGAGGCAAAGCTATGCCGAAGGTCATGGATTCTCAGATCGTCCGTGATGCCGGCCAGCTCCTTCAGTTTCTGGAAGGCCTTTTGCGCGCTGGTGTAGCTGAATGCATTGCCTGCTTGCTCGCCATTGAACACATAGGGATTACCCGGCGTGGAATGCCGCGATCGCAAAAGGTCGATGGCGCTTTGATTAAGAATCACAAATCGGCCTTCACCGGCCTTGGTCTCGGCTATCCAAAGGCGTCGATTTTCATAATCAACATCCTCCCACCGGGCCTTCAAAGCCTCGCTCTTGCGGAGTCCAGTTAGTATAAGGAACCGAAAATAGGCCCCTGCCACTGGATTGGTCATCTTGTCCGCAGCCTCAAATACCCGCCTAAGTTCATCCTTGGACAGGTAGCGCTGACGCTGGTTGTTCTCCTTATACTTGGAGACGCCACTTGCTGGGTTCTTTTCCAGGTAGGCCCACTGTATCGCCAGATTAAACATGTAGTGCAGCATGGCCAGATGGCGATTGGCCGTCGCTGGGCTCTGCGTCATCTTTATCTCGTTGTGGAATTTATGGATCTCCTGCGTCGTCAACTCATCGAGCCTCTTTTTGCCGAAGGCGGGAAGCATGTAGAGCCGAAGCCGGGACTCCTCGATGCTCGCACTTTTCTTCTTGGCGACGCAATGCGGCATATACTCCTTCATGGCGAAGTCCTCGAAGGTCGGCATCTCGGTTGCCTTTGAATCGGCGTTGAGCTTGGGGTTATTGTCGTTCAGGACCATCGCCTTATATTCATTGGCCTTTCGCCGGGCATCGACCACGCTGAGCGGGCCGTGCTCACCGATTTTGATCACCTGCTTCTTGCCTCGAAACATATAACGGAGGTAATATGCCTTGCGGCCGGTTTTGCTCACCATGACTCGAAGGCCGGTGACTTCCTGGTCGCTGTATTCCATCTCTGTGGATGGGGACGCTGGATCGTGCGGCGGTAGGCCGTCGATCACTTTTTGGGTAAAGCGGAATTTGTGGCAGTTGGTTTGCTGCTCCATAAGCTGAGACCTCATGTCTTTGAATTTTGGTAGGGAAGGGTATAAAGATAGGCACAAACGGAGATAGGTTAAAAAAGGTCATAACCGCATGGTCATGAGCTTTCCGGTCGCTCTCCGGTCAAGCCATCAATTTATTGTTAGTGACTTATGCACCAAGGATTTTATGAAAAAGGGTGGCCCCAGGCATAGGGGGCCGATGGGGGTGAAATGCCGAGAAGGTCAGTGGAATATGGTATTTCGGACATGCTTGTCCTATACTAAGGATCTTGTACCCGAAAGGGTGTGGAGGTTCAAGTCCTCTTCCCGGCACCATATTGATTTTAGACAACTTATGAAAAACAAAGACCGAGGAAGGGACTGCACCTCTCCCGTTCTCCGCTCGTCCTCCGGTCAGTCTGGCGCAGGAAGTAAGGTTCTGGCCAGCCAAGTGATCTTGAGTCCACCCCGCCTTACGTCCAACCCTCCGTATCAAGCATGAAACTTTAACAAGGATTTTTGTTTCATTATTTTGTTGTGCAATTTGTGCTGAGTTGCTAAATTCCCTTTCGATGTCGGGAAGCAAGAGAAAGTGAAGACTAAGCGAATGGTGAGAACGAGCTTGTAAATTGTTGAACCTATTAGGGAGGATGATGATGAAGAAGCACCTAGGGAAACAAAAAATGCATATGCGGAATGCCGTGCGTATTGACAACTTGTGGATCCTATTGCTCCTTACCGGATTGGTGGCCCTGGCCAGTTTTGCCAATGCCGGTTCTCCGCCACTCAAATTGAGTCCGTCCGTCAAGGCGTCTCCCACGCTGCAGAATGACGCGACCAGTTCGGTAACAGGCTTCTCTTCACCTGAGACCATCATCCCCTCTTATGAGGAGTTAGGCGAAATTAGTAGCGCCATCGATCCCAGAGGATACTGGCATGTTGTTTTCTCGGACGAATCAAGTTACCACGACGTAACTAACGGGGTTTACGGGGATTACGATAATCTTCATTATATCACCAATGCTCCCGAAGGCCCGTCAACCCCTCTGCTTATCGCTAATTCCATCGTGATTGACGGTTCCGACGGGCTTCCCTTGACTGGTCAGTGGTTGGATCAACCTGCTATTGCCATAGGCGCTGATGGCATCGTTCACGTGTTCTACAGATTATCGGATGTAGAAGCTTACTCCGGTACGATTGAGCATATTTATACAGCGGCACCCGCGTCCTCCAAGAGTTCCGTAGTGGGCTGGAGAAATTATTAGAATGTTAAAGCGGGTTATATCCGGTTAAATCCCGTTCAAGATGTCTTGCGAAATGCCGGCGATCCTGGATCCTTGGCGTCTTCGACGGTACCCATCACTCGGAAGCCATCGAAAGCCGATGAATTTAGAAATTCTTAGTGTCTTCGTTTTTTTGTGTCTTTGTGAGTAATTGTCCTGTATTAAGTGCCTATAAAAGGGCCATAAATTTCCAGCGGGTTCATCAAGGAATTCTTTATTAGAGATCAGATCCTGGCATTTAAGAGCATCATTCATGAAAACCATCATCATCCTCGGCGACGGCATGGCCGATTACCCCATCGCGCGGCTCGGCGGCAAGACGCCGCTGCAGGTCGCCCGCAAGCCCAACATGGACTCGATTGCCGCGCGGGGGCGCTGCGGGCTGTTCGCCACCGTCGAGCCCGACATGCCTCCGGGCAGCGAAGTCGCCAACCTGGCCGTGATGGGCTACAACGCCAAGGAGGTTTACCAGGGGCGCGGCGTGCTCGAGGCGGCCAGCATGGGCGTGCGCCTGGGCGAGCGCGACATGGCCATGCGCTGCAACCTGATCTGCCTTGCGGACGGCAAGATCAAAAATCACTCGGCCGGCCACATCAGCTCCGAGGAATCGGATGAAATCATCACCACGCTGCGCCGCGAAATCGGTTCGGAGACGCGGCGTTTATATACCGGCGTCGACTACCGCCACCTCTTTGTCGGCGAAGGGCTCGACCCGGCGCTGGAGTGCGCACCGCCGCACGACCACGTCGGCGAATCCGCCGAATCGTTGCTGATCGAACCGCGCACCGCCCAGGCCGCCGAAACGGCCGAGTTGCTCAATCACCTCACCCGGCGCTCCTGGGAGATCCTTCCCGACCACCCGGTCAACCAGCGCCGCCGCGCCGCAGGCCAGGATGTGGCCAATTCCATCTGGCTCTGGTCGCCCGGCCGCCGCCCGACGATGTGGACTTACGCCGAGCGCTTCGGCGTCAGCGGCGCGGTCATCTCGGCCGTGGACCTGATCCGCGGCCTGGGTGTTTACGCCGGCCTGATGATCCTGCGCGTCCCCGGCGCCACCGGCCTGGCCGACACGAATTACGAGGGGAAAGCCGAGGCCTGCCTCGCGGCGCTCGAAACCGTCGATTTTTGTTACGTGCATGTTGAAGCGCCCGATGAGGCCGGTCATGACGGCAATTTGGAGTTGAAAATCAAAACCATCGAAGACCTCGACGCGCGGCTGATCGGCACCGTGCTGGCGGGCCTCAAGGCGCGCGGCATCCAGGCGGTCGTCGCCGTGCTGCCCGATCACCCGACGCCCGTCGAGCTGCGCTGCCACGTGCGCGACGCGATCCCTTTCGCCATCTGGGACCCGTGCCAGGAGCCCGACGCGGTGCAGCGTTACGACGAGGCAAGCTGCCGCGCCGGCGCCTTGGGCACACTGCACGGCGATGAATTTATCCGGGCGGTGCTGGGACGATAAAAGGGTGAGCGCGGAGGCTTGATCCGCGCGCTCAAGAGACGGTTTTCCTGCGGTTGCGCACGTAATCCATCATCACGAACTGGCCCAGATTATTCAGGTCGGCGTAGTAGGCGCGGCCCTTGTTGGCCTCGCTCAGGCGCTCGACGAATTGCTTGAGGTAGGGGTCCGACGTGATCATGAACGTGGTGATGACGATGCCGTGGCGGCGGCACTTTTGCGCCTCTTCGATCGTCGCGTTGACAATCTTCGCGTCCAGTCCGAACGAGTTAATGTACGCCAACGATACGCCACAACGATACGCCCGCCGGCTGATTTAATCGATGGGGATAAGGTTTAAATTCAGTTGCGCCGACGAGTGGAGTCCGAAAGTTCCCCGTCATCCCCAACCGGCGCCGCCTCTCGTTCAACATAGCACAGCGCGCGCTGTTCGAGCGTGTTGGCGTTGAGCTTGAGCATGCCGGCCACGGGCAGGTCGGCCCCATCAATGACCCGCACGATCTCGGCCCACTCCTCTGCATCGGGCAGCAGGTCGAGCAGTCTGTTGGGCGCGTCATCAAGGAAATCCCGGTTCAGATAATTTTCTCCACGGCTGGGGAAAAGCGCCAGGTAAAGCATATCCATCTCGACGATCTCGTTGAAGAAATGCGTGCCGAGCGAGACGTCGGGAATGACGTCCTCGCGCATCGCCACAATTTCCACCAGGATCGTAATCGTATTGATGTCGGCGAAGGTGACCGGCACGCCGAGCGAGGGGGTGGAGGTTCCCCAGCGTCCCGGCCCCATGAGCATGATCGTCTCGGGCCGCCGGGGTTCCTTGACATGGAGCAACTTCCCGATCAATCGCGCCACCGAGTAACGCTTGGCGATGGGAAGCTCGCCGTAAAGGGCGGGTTTGACGTAGATCACCCGGTGGACGTCGCAAACGCGGCTGTGGCCGATAATGGCCCCGTGCGCTTCGAGCACGAGGTCCTCCGGGCGCAGGTCGGGCGGCGGGTCGGTGGTCATGCCGCCGCCCTGCACCTGCAGGGGGCGGCACTGCACCAGGTTGATTTTATACTGCCCCCCTTCGTTGAAATTCGTGGTGAACTCCACGTCGACGGGATAATGATAGGCATCTTGCAACGTTCTTAGCATCGTGCGCATGTCGCGGATGAAATCAGTCTCGGCAAACAGCCGGTCGAAGGTCAGCACCCAGGGAAAGACGTCGCGCAGGTTGCGTTCGCGCGCCATGCGCTCCAGGTTTTCGTCGCGCGCGGCGAACATCTCAATCGGCAGGCCGGCGCTGCGCTGGGCCACATCCTTGAAATCGTGGAACGTGAGCTGGTTGCCCTCCAGATCCAGCGTATCGACCTTGCGCTGGGCATACTGGCTGACTTGATCGAAATTGGATTCGGGACGACGCTCGGGCGCATTGAGCGCGACGACGCGCGTGTAGTCGTCATCGGTCCGGTCGACCGCGCGCGTGCCCAGGCCGAAGACCAGACGCAGCAAACCGGCCTCCGGATCGATGTACGGGCTCCAGACGTAAGGGTTGAACGAGAAGCCGACGCCGGCGATTTGCGGGTAAAACAGGTTGCCGTAGAGCACGCCCGAAACCCTCTGGACCAGCAGACCCATCTGTTCGTCGCGATCGAGCATGGCGCGCTGGGCGCGGTAGGTCAGCGCCTTGACGCTCATCGCGCTGGTGTAGATCGTGCGCACGGCCGAAATGAAGTCTTCAAGCCGTTTCTCCCGCGGCCCCTGATTGACGCAGAAAACGCTCTCGTATTTGCCGGCGAACGAGTTCCCGAAGTTGTCCTCAAGCAGGCTGCTCGAACGCACAATGATGGGCGACTGGCCGAAGTAATCGAGCATGTCCTCGAACTGCTTGACAATGTGATCGGAAAAGGTGCCCATGACCATGCGCTGGCGGGCCAGCTCGGCCCCTTCCAGGAAACTTTGAGCATCGCGCTGTTTCTGACGCATCCACCAGATGCCGTTGCGCACCAGGTAGGTGTAGAATACGTCCGAACCGATGTAAAATGAGTCATGCGCCTCCAGCAGTTCATGCCAGCGCGGCTCGCTGCGCTTGAGGATTGCGCGGGCCAGCAGCATGCCGACCGATTTGCCGCCGATCAGTCCCGTGCCGATCATCCGCTTGCCGATATCGAACAGGTCGCTCAGCGACAGATATTGTTCGCAGAGACCCAGCACCCGATCATCGCGCGAGACAATCATCCGCAGCAGGCGGCGCAGAAAATGCCCGGCCTTGTCCAGCCCGCATTCATCCCGTTCGGTATCGTCCATCACCTGCTCGGCCTGCAGGAAGGTGCGGTTCCAGATGCCCAGCCGGTAGCTGGTCGATTCCAGGCGCAACTGGGGGACGGAATTAAGGATCTCCGCAATCATGGCGCTGGCCGTCACCGGTTTGAATTCCGCGTCCGCCCATTGGTGCAGCATATACATGGTCGGCGAGTAACGGCGCTGGACCTTGAGCGGCTGAACGTAGATCTGTCCCTTGTAGCGGTAAACATCGAGGAAGACCTGCGTCGTCTCGGTGATCGGCTGGGTGGCGTCAAAGGAGTGATTATTGCGTTGCAGGGCGAAGTAGGCGATGGCGTCCACGTCGTAAAGGTGAGGGCAGGTGAGCATGAAGAAATTGCCGAGCATCTGGTCGCTGTACCAGTCGGCGGCCAGATCGGAAAGACAGTCGAAGACGACAAAAGCCCCCCGGCCGCTGGCTTCAATCAACTGGTGGGTTTCGGTCACAAACGTCTCAAAGCCCGCTTCAGGGTGCAGCAAATGGACCTCGGCGCCAAACTCCGCCGTGACCAGCGGCTCGTGGTGGTCGAAATGGAAGTAGATCAGTCTCTTGCCGCGGTCGATCGCGCTTTGGCAAAAAGGGGTCACGAAACGCTGGTAGTCTTCGACCAAATCGACTTGCCAGACGATGTTATCTCCGGGAATCAGGCCTTTGAGCACGCGGTCGAGCCCCGCCAGACCGGTGCTGAGTTGTGCGTCAATCTGTACCATGGCGAACCCTGCTTTGTTGGCTCTGATTCAATATTGATTTCCCGCCATGAGAGCGCCATCACTACCGGATCGTCCTTTCATAGCATAGGCGGCGGCGTTTTGAAAAGAACGTTTAAACATTTTACATGGTTTTCTTTTGACAATCCGGGGGGGGGAGCCTATAAGGGATCCACTGAGTCAACGTCCGATAGATCGTCATTAGGCGCTGTCGGACAGGTTTTTTAAGTGGTGATAACCGCGCAGGAGGTGACAGTGCGTCCGGGGCAGAGGATCATTCCCATCCTCGTGCGAGGGTGACGCTGGCTGAAAGATCTCTCACAATCCATTCTCTCAGGAGAAGGACCTATGTCTTACGTAGATGCTGTTATGGAACAGGTAGTAAGGCGTAATCCAGGTGAATCCGAGTTTCATCAAGCCGTCAATGAGGTTTTCGACTCGTTGCGGCCGGTGATCGATCGTCACCCGAAGTATGCCAAATCCAAGATTCTCGAGCGCATCACGGAACCCGAGCGTACGATTATGTTCCGTGTCCCCTGGCTCGACGACTTGGGCGAAATCCAGATCAACAAAGGCTACCGGGTTGAATTCAATAGCGCGATCGGTCCCTACAAAGGCGGCCTGCGTTTTCACCCCACTGTCTATCTCGGGATGCTCAAGTTTCTCGGCTTCGAGCAAATCTTCAAAAACGCGCTGACTACCCTGCCCATGGGCGGCGCCAAGGGCGGCTCGGACTTTGACCCCAAGGGCAAGTCCGACAATGAAGTGATGCGCTTCTGCCAGTCTTTCATGATCGAACTCTTCCGCCACATCGGACCCTTCACCGACGTGCCGGCCGGCGACATTGGCGTGGGCGGCCGCGAAATCGGCTACCTTTTCGGCCAGTACAAACGCCTGAAAAACGAGTTCACCGGCGTGCTGACGGGCAAGGGCCTCAACTGGGGCGGCTCGCTGATCCGGCCCGAAGCGACCGGCTACGGCGCCACCTACTTTGCCCAGGAAATGCTGCAGACGCGCGGCGGTTCGCTGGAAGGCCGCATCTGCACGGTTTCGGGCTCGGGCAATGTGGCCCAGTACACGGTCGAGAAGATCAACCAACTCGGCGGCAAGGTCGTCAGCCTGTCCGATTCCAACGGAACGATCTACGACCCCGAGGGGATCAATGACGAGAAACTGGCCTACGTGATCGAACTCAAGAACGTTCGCCGCGGCCGGATCAAGGAATACGCCGACAAGTTTCCAGACGTGAAGTACATGGCCGGCCAGCGTCCATGGGCGATCCCCTGCCACTGCGCCTTCCCCAGCGCGACGCAGAACGAGATCAACGGCGAGGACGCCAATGAACTGATCAAGAACGGCTGCTTCGTGGTCAGCGAGGGCGCCAACATGCCCAGTGAACCCGATGCGATCCATTGCTTCCAGGAAAACAAGATTCTCTACGGCCCGGGCAAGGCGGCCAACGCCGGCGGCGTGGCGACCTCGGGTCTCGAGATGTCGCAAAACGCCCAGTTCCTGACCTGGACGCGCGAGGGCGTCGACCGGCGGTTGCACAACATCATGCAGTCGATCCACCAGAATTGCCGCCAGACGGCCGAGGAATACGGCTTGCGCGGCAATTATGTCGCGGGCGCCAACATCGCCGGCTTCATCAAGGTCGCCGACTCGATGATTGACCAGGGCCTTGTCTGATTGGGGCCATGCCGGATTTAGCCGGGCCTCAGGGGAGGGGCGGCTTGATCGTTCTTGTGACCCTTTCTGCCCAAAAAAACTGGGTCTGTCCCGGAGTACGGGACAGGCCTTTTTTTACTTCCAAGCCAGGCGCCCAAGGCGATCAGAATTGCGCCCGGGATCAGTCCGGCGCTCATCGAGGAGCGGAAGAACAGGCCAATCAGAATTGAAGATCCGATAGGGATGAAATAGGCCAGCAGACCGATCAGGTGAACGGCGCCGCGCTTGACGCCGATTTCCCACCAGTGATAACCGAGGCCCACCGGGCCGATGCCGCCAAAGAGGATCCAAAAGAGCGCTTGGGGGGTCAGGCCGGGCCAGGCGCGCCACTCGCCGCGCAGGGTGGCCAGCGCGGCGGCCAGCACGGCGCAAACCGCGAAGTGAAAAGCCGTCCCGCCCTGCTCCTCGGGGATACGCCAGCGCTTGAGCAGAACGCAGTAAAGGGCCCAGAAGAAACCTCCGGCCAGCGCCATCAGGTGGGGCCAGAGGGTTTGCGGGGGGTGCGTGAAGCTTTCCACTCCGCGCGCAAGCGCCACGCCGGCGAAACCGAGCAGCGCGCCGCCGGCCGTCAAGAACGCGCGGGGCCGTTCGTCGAGCAGCCCCATCGCCAGCAGCACGATCCAGATTGGCCAAAGGTAATTCAGCAGGTTGACCTGCCCGATGTCGCGGTCCGGCGCAAGGCCGAACGCCAGGGTCAGCAAAATCGTGTAGATGGTGACGCCCCAGAAGCCGGCGAACATCACGCGCGGCGGCAGGGCCACCAACTCCCTGAGCGGCTTGCGCCTAAGCGCCTGCAGCACGATAACGGTCAGGGATCCCGTGGCCGTCATCAGCGTCAGGTACGCCATCGCCCCCAGCAGCCGCGCCCCGCGGGCCATGCAGACCCCGCTCCAGCACCAGAGCAAGATCGAGCCGATCGCCGCGGCCGTCGCGGTTTGACGGGCCATGGCGGTGGGCCGGCCGGTTGCGCTCATCCTGGGGGGGCTCATTGTTTGGCTTGCCGCGTTTTTTCAGAGCGTGCGCCCGGAACCATCGGGGCCATCGCCGCCTGGATCCGCGCCTCCGCCACATCGAGGATCGACACATGGTCGGCGCCGCCGATGGGGTGGAACTCGATCCAGTCCGGAATCGTCTGGGCCAGTTCGCGGCCCATCGCGATCGGCACGACGCGGTCCCGGTCGCCGTGGAAGATGACGATCTCCGGGCGGTGCGGACTGCGGGCAAGCGCGGCCAGGCTGGCCCGATTGTCGAAGCGGTGACGCAGCAGTTGGCACAGCGGCCAGCCGAACATGCCGCGCGCGATCTCGATCGCGCGGGTGAACGGCGCAATGAGGATGATGCGCTGCGTCGCATGGCGCGTGGCGAGGGTAAGCGCCGGCGAACAGCCCAGCGAATAGCCCAGCAGGTTCAGATGCCGGCAGAGGGCCTCGGGCGAGACCTGGAGGTCGCGCGCCAATTCCACCAGCGCGGCCTCGGCCGACTCATCGATCGCGCGCGGCGAGGGCCGGCCCTGGCATTCGCCATAGCCCGGATAATCAAACAGCAGAATCCCGGCTTGCGGGTCGGGAAAACGATCGAGCAGATCGAGCCAGTCCAGGGCGAGCGAGGCATTGCCGCTGAAGAACACCCACAAGCGCGCCGGGGGCTGCGACCCGGTTTTCTTTGGCGGCAGATAGAACGCCGTCTGCCGGCCGCAGGCGGTTTGGTACTGGATCGAGCGCACCTGGCCGGCGAGCGATTTGAGCAGCACCGGCTCGTAATGACGCGGAAAATAAATCATGCGCTCCTGCAAGAAATAAAGGGCCGCGCCAAAAACAAGGCCGAAGCCAACGATGGTGAAGAGGGTGATTAACAATAGCCTGCGCAGTCGGGGGTGGCGAGGGATGCTCATCGGCAAACGTCCACGGGCAAGAAAAGATTCCCCCACTTTCCGTGCTCCTTGAAAGCAGAATCGATTATAGCATAAAACCGCAACTAAAATTAAAATAGAATTTCCCGTGAGGCGGACCGTGAGGATGAGAAAAGATCAAGATTAAGATTAAAGGGGGGCCGTCATGACAATGAACGTCGCGCAAAAACTGATCCAAAGCCACCTCCTGGAGGGCGCCATGACCGCGGGCCGGGAGATCGGCCTGAAGATCGATCAGACGCTGACCCAGGATGCCATCGGCACGGGCGGGCTCGACGTGGCGATGGTCATGGCCGGCGAACCCTATTTCCTCAAGATGCCCCAAATCTGGGGCGTGCGGCTGGTGGGCAAGCTGCCCGACTGGGTCAGCGCCAAGGACGTCATCCTGGAGATGCTGCGCCGCCACGGCGTCGAGGGCGGCATCGGCCGGATCATGAGAGTACTATGGCCCCGGCCTGGATCACCTGAGCGCGATGGAGCGCCACGTCATCGTCAACATGGGCGCGGAGTTGGGCGCGACAACCAGCGTTTTCCCATCCGATGCGCAGACGCGCCGCTTCCTGCGCGCGGAAGGTCGCGAGGCGGACTGGACCCAGCTGCGCGCCGACGCCGGCGCCCGGTACGACATCGACGAGGAACTCGACCTGTCCGCGCTCGAACCGCTGATCGCCAAGCCGACCAGCCCCGGCAACGTGGCGCCGGTGCGCGAGGTGGCGGGACTGGACATTTATCAAGCCTACATTGATGCGACCGAGTACGACGCGATCGAGCAGGGCGACCTGCTAACTTTTGAGGATATTCGCGAGGGCATCCAGCGCGGCGGCGAACTTGAGGTTGAAAACAAGAGCAAACAAGCCCGGTTCAGGGTCCGCCATGCCCTCTCGCCGCGGCAGATCGACATCATCCTGGCGGGCGGACAGATCAACCAGATTCGTGAACGGTTGGTTCGTCCCTGAATAAATAAATTCTTTAACCGCAGAGTGCGCCGAGGAGCAGAGAGCCGCAGAGAGACCTCACGGCCTAATTCTCCGCGTTCTCCGCTGCTCCGCGTTCTCTGCGGTTAAAATCCCTCTGGACTTCCGCCATGCTCTCGGCTCACGTTTCAGGATGATCGATCATTGTAATGCGGCGCAGGTGGCGGCCGCCCTCGAACGGGGTGGTCAGCCAGACGTTGACGATCTTGAGCGCCAGCTCCAGCGAGATCATCCGCGCGCCGAGCGAAAGGACGTTGGCATCGTTGTGCTGGCGGCCCAGGCGCGCCGATTCCTCATTCCAGCACAAGGCGCAGCGCACGCCGGGGACGCGGTTGGCTACGATCGCCTCGCCGTTGCCCGAGCCGCCCAGGACAATGCCGCGCTCGCATTCTCCACGGGCGACCACCTCGGCGACCGGCCGGATAAACAACGGATAATCGACCAGTTCCTCCGACGTGGTCCCGAAGTCGCGGACTTCATGGCCCAGGTCGAGCAGATGTCTTTTGATCGCTTCCTTGTACCTGAATCCTGCATGGTCCGCGCCAATGCCGATTAGCATTATTGATTGCCTCACTTCTCTCCAAGCCTTTTAAGAACTAAGCCGCCCGCAACGACTCCGCCTTGATTGAGATCAACGCACGATCATGACTTTGCGATCAATCGCGGCTCGGGACGCGTTGGGCCGGACGATATTTCTTCTTTCTTCGAAAAGAGCCGGCGCAGCCCCTCCATGTAAGTGTAAACCACGGGCGTGAAATAAAGCGTCAGGATTTGCGAGAAGATCAGGCCGCCGACGATGGCCAGGCCCAGCGGCCGGCGGGCCTCGGCGCCCGCGCCATAGCCCAGCGCGATCGGCAGGCCGCCCATCAGCGCCGCCATGGTCGTCATCATAATCGGCCGGAAACGGATCAGGCAACCCTCGAAGATCGCGTCGGCGGGGCTTTTGCCCTCCTTGCGCTGCGCCTCGAGGGCGAAGTCGATCATCATGATCGCGTTTTTCTTCACGATCCCGATCAGCATGATCAGGCCGACGAACGAGTAGAGGTTGAGCTCGGCATGAAACAGCTTCAGCGTCAGCAGCGCGCCGACGCCCGCCGAAGGCAGACCCGAGAGAATCGTCAGCGGGTGAATAAAGCTTTCATAAAGGATGCCGAGCACGATATAGATCACCAGGATGGCCACGAAGAGCAGCAGCCCCATCCCCTTGAGCGACGACTGGAAGACCTGGGCGGTCCCCTGGAAACTCGTGCTGATCGAAGCCGGCAGCGCGGTGGTGGCCAGTTTGTTCACGGCCTCGACCGCACCGCCCAGCGAGACGCCGGGCTTCAAGTTGAACGAGATCGTCACGGCCGGGAGCTGGCCGAGATGGTTTACCGTCAGCGGGCCGACATTCTGGCGCAGGCGGGCCACCGTGCTCAGCGGCACGAGCTGATTGGTCGAGGAATGAATGTAAAGCATCGCCAAAACGGAGGGATCGAGCTGGTACTTGGGATCCAGCTCCAGGATGAGTTTGTAGGCATTGTTCGGCATGTAGAAGGTCGAAACCTGCCGCTCGCCGTAGGCCGAATAGAGCGCATCCTCGATCTGGCGCGCCGTAACCCCCAGCGCCGAGGCCTTGTCGCGGTCCACGTCCACGTTGAGCTGCGGATTCTTGATCTGCAGATCGCTGTTCACGTCTTGAATGAGCGGAATCCCGCGCAACTGGCC
>Ga0182027_10003247_pt1 | contig 25939 bp, 24 predicted proteins | sample 712E1DmetaG_FD_121300 | JGI IMG/M metagenome (GOLD analysis project Ga0182027, IMG submission 121300) | Permafrost microbial communities from Stordalen Mire, Sweden - 712E1D metaG (Illumina Assembly) | ecosystem: Environmental > Terrestrial > Soil > Wetlands > Permafrost | place: Sweden...
CGGATGATCGCCATACATTTCCGTGAGAATTTCTTTCCGTGGAATCAGGGATTCCGCGATATATGCGAGCGAATCACGCAATTTCGGGAATGCAAGCGCAAGAGCGCATTCGCCGGTCCCCGAGGATTCTTTCATAGAAAAAAGCGTATGCAAAAGTATCCTCTTATAAAAAGGGAGCGGCGGCATGGTAAAAGTTTTCCGGATAAGCCCAATACGGCTGCAATGGTCGAGCGCTATGAGTGCCAATCTGCCCGTTTGACCAGAAATCTGTTCCTTGAAATAGTCTGCCCTGAAAAGAAGGACAAGGTCAAGACACCATACCTTCCTAGAAAAACAATGCTTGATACAGTGATACGCCGAATGAGCTGCAAGCAGGGTGGGGGATGGAATAAGAAAACCCGGAACAAGCTTACTTGGATCAAAGGTTTCCGCCTCATCCGGCATGCATCGTTTGCGTCCATGGATACGACGGGCATTCCACAAATCTTCATGCAGGTCGATGTGCATTTCCCCCCTACACACCACGGTTCGGCTGGCATCAAGGTATGTATACCCATTGTCCAGAAATATGTTTCGCGCTTCGTCAAGCGAACCGTCCGGAAAATAGAGGTCGACGTCGCCCATGGGCCTGATCGACGGCTCCTGGTAAATTGTTTCGCACAACGCAAGACCCTTTATGATCACCACCCTGCCGCACCGACATAATGCGGGCTGGAGTTCCTTGAGGCAGCAGACGGCGTAATCCTTAAAAAGCAGGGAGTCCTCATACGATTTGCGGCTTCTTGTTCTGATTTGCTCGGGGAGGAACCGGATATTTTTTGCATGCAGGTACAATGCCGGTCCAAGACCGGAGCTCATGATGTCATTGAAGAAGAGTTCCCATCCGTTTTCATCGAACGGGTTTTCGTCGATGGGTTCAGCACGGAGGATTTTGTACAATAACCGTTCCGACGCTTTCACACCTTCAGGTCTTTCGGCACCTGATACTGGTCGTTGTAGATGATGCCGGTAACATACAGATTGTTTTCTGTTGACAAATTTACGGTCTCGACCGGCGTCGAGTCGTTTTCCGAAATGATGTTCACGATCGGCCTGAGCGGAGACTTCCACACCGATTCCACGACAAACGCGGCTTTCTTGTTGTTCAATTGGACGATGCTGCCTACCGGGAACATCGACAGCGAATCGATCATGGCGCGAAGGATGTCCCGCGCAAACACCGATTCTTTTGCCGCGACCATGGCCTTCATCGCGTCCGACGGATGAAATGCTTTTCTGTAAATGCGGCTATGGGTGAGGGCTTCGAAGGAATCGCAAAGCCCAACGATTTTGGAGTATGGATGGAGGTCGCCCTCGACATCGGCCGGATACCCTTGTCCGTGTTCGCGCTTATGCTCTTCGCAAATGACCCGCAGAAGCCAGGGGAAATTCGTCTTAAGCTTTTCGAAAAATTGCCATCCGAGAAGTGGGTGCTGTTCGATGGCGTTGCGCTCCGCTTTCGAAAGCGTTTCCTTGCGGATATAGCAGTCGGTGTCGATTTTCGTCATGCCGATGTCATGAAGCAGGGCCGCAACGCCCAGCTCGGTGAGGTCCTTGTAGGGATACTCCATTCCCATTCCCACAGAGCAAGAAAGAAATGCGACGTTGAGCGAGTGACAAGCGAGAAAGTCGCCGGAATACTGCGGGTTCATGACATTGAGGAGAATGTCCTTTGATTTGGTCAGGGCCAGAAGAATCATTTCTGAAATGGAAAACAGCGCGGTCAGCGGTATGTCCCGGGGATTTTCCGCAGGACCAGTGTTGAGTTTGTTGTACAACATGTCCGAGACCCTGGATAAAAGTTCGGCGTATTTCTGGTCAACGCTCTTACTCGCCGACAATGGCGAATTGATGTTCTTGGTGTACAGGTATTCCAGTGTCACGATAAGCGGGGTATCGTCGATGGACTTTCGAAAATCCGAGAGGTTTTTTGTTTTTTGCATGGTCAAGCCTTTCCATAGGTGGCCTGGGTAACGACAGGATGCTGACGGTTCTTATTGCGCAGGACCAGGATGATGCCGATGATCGCAAATACCAGTATCGAATGGAGCAGAATGAGCACGGATACAAGCACGTTGGAAAACAGGATCGCGAGAGCTTCGATGCCGAAACAAAACGAAACCCCGAAGAAGAGCCATGTCGCACTATATTTTCCGATGCCAAGGTCCAGAAGCCGATGGTGAAAATGGTCCCTGCCCGTGTAATGAAGCCATTGACTGAAGTTCTTGACTTCTCCGGAATAAATACGGACCACGGTGGTCAACGTCATATCGAAAATGAGAACGCTCATGATAAGAATGGGGATGACAATATCGACAATGCTTTCGCCCCATTCGCCGAGGAGGGCGAAACTTGCGAGAAGGAACCCGAGGAACGTTGCGCCGCTGTCTCCCAGAAATGCGAGGGCGGGTTTCCCTTTCCTGAAGTTGTATACGAAAAACCCAAAACAGCTCCCGAGGATTGCAATGGACATAAAGAGGAAATAATATTGCTTTGTGACAAATGCGATAAGAGCGAAAAAACCGGAATATATGATGCTGCTCCCGGAAGCCAGTCCGTCCAGGCCATCGATAAAATTCATGGAATTCGTTATGCCGATGAGCCATACGACGGTCAAGACGGTTTCGGTGTAGATGCCGCCAAGGTACACCGGCACGAAGGTCATATGCACGCCGAATAAAATAATATACAGGGACGCTGCTATCTGGCCGACAAGTCGAATCTTGGCCGAAAGGCCCCATATGTCGTCCGCAAGGCCGAGAAAAAGAATGAACGAGCTCCCAATGACGATAGCCTTGAGTTCTTCTGAAAAATGGAAATTGAGGAAAACCGTGATAATGAATGAGACGTAGATCGCCAGGCCGCCGATGACAGGCGTCGGGTCCGCATGCTGTTTACGAGCTTCGTCCGGATGATCGATAAGGCCGAACTTCCGGCTTACCACCAGGAACAACGGCAGGACGGCATAGCAAATAAGAAAACTCAGCAAAAGGAGATAGGCGCTGTTAAGGGCATACCTTTTTTCAATGAGATGATGCGTCCCGGGTAAAAGCAGTGCTGCAAGCGCGCAATAAGCAAGGACCCGTTGCGCAGAAAACAGCTTGACCGCAAACGTCATGCCGACGCCCTTTCAAATTGTAATGAACATCCTGAGAGACGAAAAACTTTCCGCAAACCGGACCCGACATTGCGTACCACGGAACATTGCGGTCGATTTAGCTATTTCAAGAATCGATTGGTGCTTGATATTCGTTTTCATGACCTGCGATTTGTGGCAGGAAAGGGTCTTGAATTTTTCTTTGATGAAATCCGCTATGTCGACATAAACGTTGGGGGCGAAGTTGAGCGTTGTGGGGCCCTCGTAGAATAGAACGTTCGGAACTTTGCGGGTGGCGACTGCGGTACACTCGCTGACATGCCGGTGGTCCTGGTGCGTGTCCGTACCGTGGTGGACAAACACAAACGTCGGTTCCACCTTCTTGACAATATCCTCGATTTCTTGTATTACATTTTCGTAAAACGGAAGTTTTGTGTCAGTAAAGTTTCCCCAGAATACTTCCTTGGCGCGAAGGCATTTCGCGGCGCGCTGCTGCTCCACTTTACGCATACTGAAATTGCCGCCTGCGTTTCCGCTGGTCAGCACAAGCATATACACGTTATGCCCTCGGCTGACCATTTTATGCAGGGTGCCCCCGCAGCCGAATTCGATGTCGTCAGGGTGTGAACCGATGGCTAATACATTCATTTTCAAAGTGATGGTCCTTGAAAAAAATGGCTACGAATGGGTGAAATGATACGACATGCTATCATTTATATAGATTATTTAACCATCATTCGATGGATAAGTCAAGTTATTTTTAGGCGCGCGTGCATGATGTAACTGTACGATACTCAGTGCTTTATAAAACCGATTCTTTGCTATTTACCTTGATTGTTCCTCAACAAGGTAGGTATAATAATTTTTATGGACAAAAAAGCCCGTTCCGTTTCTGAAAAAGAAAAAGACGATGAAGAAACGATTCTAAGAATAGTCGCGTGTGACGTATGCGGGGCGCCCGGGTCGACCATTGTGTTCTCGTGCAACTATTTTCCCCAGGATATTTCGGAGCCGCAGAATGTGGTGCGTTGCGATGAATGCGGGTTGCTGTTCACCCGCCCAAGACCCGGCAGGGAAGCCATCACGAGGCTGTATCAAAAATATTATCTATCAACCGCACCGTCAGGAACCCTCGTGGGCGGTTCGTCCTTTATCCGGCGTCACCCGGCGTTGAGAAGATTGTGGCACCTGTATTGCGGACAATACCTTGGATACGTGTTGAAAAATGCCCACGGACGGGTCCTTGACATTGGGTGCGGCACCGGAGGTTTGCTTGAAGAATTGTCCCGTAACGGTTGCGAACCGCACGGGGTCGAACTGAATCCCGATTCCGTTGAGATCTGCAGGAAAAAGGGACTTGACGTGCAGCAAGGGGACCTGGAAGATTTCGAATTCGAAGATGATTGTTTTGATTCCATAATTTTATGGCATGTGATCGAGCATGTGCCGTCACCGACAAGGACGTTGGAAAAAATCCGGAAAATTCTTAAGCCAGGCGGATCCATATATCTTTTTTTGCCGAATGCCGGAAGCTACCTGACAAAAATATTCGGTGTGAACTGGTTCCCGTGGCAAATTCCTTTTCATTTTTATCATTTTACACCAAGAACATTCAGTGCGATCGCTCAAAAATGCGGTTTCAAGGTTGACAGGCTCAAAGCCGTAACGCCGGAATATTATCTTTCATATTCTTATGATTTGTGGGTAAAAAGTACATCAAAGAAGAAAAGGTCCGTAATAATCATGAAGATCCTGAATTCTTTCTATTTCAGGCTTTCAAGCGCCGCTGTTTTCAGAATTCTGGATGTTATCTTTTACGGCCAGGGAGAATGCCTTCACATCAAACTGACAAAGCCCATGCCCTAAAACGCTATGAAAAAAACAGCAGTCGTTATCGTCACCTATAACAACGCGCCTTTGCTTGCGCAATTGCTGACGGATGTCTGTTCACAGACTTATCCGGTTGCCCGCATCATCGTCGTGGACAATGCAAGCAAAGACGAAACGCGGGCCATGGTCGGAGAAAAATTCCCGAATGTGCAATATATCAGGTTGCCGGTCAATTCCGGCAGTGCTGGAGGATATTGCGAAGGACTGAAGGCCGCGCTTGTCGATAGCGATTATATATGGACGCTCGATGACGATGGCGGCCTTTTTTCGGACACATTGGAAAACCTGGTATGCGGTCTTGAATCGCTTGATGGATCTTTCAACGCGGCGGCCGCACGCGACGTAGGAAAAAATCATCCGTACACCATGCCGACGCCTTTGGAAATTGCCCCATGGAAAGGCACCTTGTTCAAGGCCGATGTGCTCAGAAAAGTGGGGCTTCCGGAAAAGGAGTATTTCATGTATGGAGAAGACATAGAATATTCTCTCCGTTTGCATAAGAACGGCTACAGCATTTATTGGATACCGACAAGCAAGGCCTTTGAAAGACGCCAGGAAAAGAGCAGCGGCATGCTCCTGGGCAGAGAAGTACAGACCTATCCTGACGCGTTCAGGCTCTACTATGCGTTTCGCAACCAGGTGCAGATATACAACCGGTATCGTCTCTATGGAAGATGTTTCAGAATGCTTTTGTACGGCGTCAAGATTTTGACCTTTTTACTTCTTGTGAACAAAACGGCGGTGGTAGAGAAATGTTGTGCGGTCGTTGCGGGGATTGCAGACGGCCTGCGAAACAGACTCGGGCCGAATGCGCGGTATATGCCGGCGTAATCTGAAGTGCAAAAATCATCAGGGAATCGTTCTCCTCTATGAACATCAACATTGCACAAACAATAATTATAGAGCCGAAAAAGGGCTGGGTGCCGATTGACATTGCAGCCATCTGGCATCACAGGGAATTGCTGTATTTTCTTGCAAAACGGGACATCAAGGTACGATATAAGCAAACCATTCTCGGCGGTTTGTGGGCCGTGATTCAGCCATTGTTCAGCATGATCGTGTTCAGCTTCTTTTTTGGAAAACTCGCAAAGATACCCTCGGACGGAATCCCGTATCCGGTTTTCGTGTACGCAGGACTGGTTCCATGGACCTATTTTGCCAACGCGCTGTCCGCATCGGGAAACAGTTTGGTAGGCAATGCGAATCTGATAACCAAAGTTTACTTTCCTCGTCTCATCGTACCGGCTGCGGCAAGCATCGCCGGTTTGCTCGATTTCTTCATCGCATTGTCCCTTCTCGCCGTGTTGATGGCCTGGTACCATATCATGCCGGGTTTTCAGCTCCTTCTTTTCCCGGTGCTCGTCGGGCTTGTCTTCCTGTGTGCGGTTGGCGTGGGCCTCTGGCTATCGGCCCTTAATGTGCAGTACAGAGACATCAGGTACGCGATTCCGTTTCTTATCCAATTATGGTTGTTTCTGTCGCCGGTTATCTATCCGTCAAGTATCATGAAACACCACCGATGGCTCATGGCGCTCAATCCCATGGCTGGCGTGCTCGAAGCCTGCAGGGCGTCTCTTCTTGGCCGTACACCGGTCGATTGGGAGATGCTTTCAATTTCCGCTGCAATGATTTGTCTGCTTTTTGTCAGCGGTCTTTACTATTTCAGGCGCATGGAAAAACAATTTGCAGATGTCATATAAGAAAGCGTTTACACATGGATGATACAGTTATAAAGGTGGAAAACATTTCCAAGCGGTATCGTCTCGGCTCTGCGGAACCCTATAAGACGCTACGGGAATCCATTGTCAATCTCGTCAGAAAAACGCTGTATAGCGGGAAAAACAGTGGCCTGGAACAGTCAGGGGATGCCAAATCAGGGGAGCTTTGGGCGTTGCACGACGTTTCGTTTGACGTCAAACAAGGCGACATAGTCGGGGTGATCGGCAGAAACGGGGCAGGCAAAAGCACGTTACTCAAGATCCTGGCGAGGATCACGGAACCCACGGACGGACGGATCACCTTGAAGGGACGTGTCGGGTCTCTCCTGGAGGTCGGAACCGGGTTCCACCCGGAACTGAGCGGTCATGAAAACATCTATCTCTATGGCGCCATCCTTGGCATGAATAGATACGAGGTCACGAGGAAATTCGATGAAATCATCGCATTCTCCGAGCTGGAAAAATTCGTCGAAACGCCTGTCAAGCGCTATTCCAGCGGCATGTACATGCGGCTCGCCTTTGCCGTCGCCGCTCACCTTGACCCTGAAATCCTTCTTGTCGATGAAGTGCTTGCCGTGGGCGACGCCTCGTTCCAACAGAAGTGTCTGGGAAAAATGGGAGAGGTCTCCCGGGGCGGCCGGACCGTGCTGTTCGTAAGCCATAATATGTCGAGCATCCAGCGGCTCTGCACTAAGGGCATTTTGCTCGATAAAGGAAAAATAGCCGCAACAGGGTCCGCTCTGGAAGTGACCGAGCAGTATTTGCAGGGCGGCGTTACGTCATCGCTTGGATGGGTGCGGGATACGGATTCTGCCTCTGATGCTTTCTTCACAAAGGTCTACTTTGGCGATTCTAACAGCAGGATGGACGAGTTCGTCACAACGTCTGATGCTCCGGGAATTGTCATGGAATTCTCACTGAAAAGGAAATGTCGCGAACTCCAGCTAAGCTTTGATCTTCTTGATAGGGCCGGGGAGGTGGTTTTCGTCTCCCTTCCGGCAGATTCGGGAATACGTATGCCGGATGAGCCGGGCAATTATTCCATGCGGATACAGCTCCCGCAGGAAATCTTCCTTGCTAAACCATATGCAATCAGGACCGTGCTCTGGATTTCCCGAATAGGAGTTTTGGACAAAGTCGACAATCTTCGATTTATTGTGCAGGAGACAGATGCCTTCAGCAACAGAAACCCGGAAGGCAGATTGGGCGTCATCGGTGTCCGTTGCACATGGGCCGCCATTGATTTGAAAAAATAAACAGGTATCAAACGACGAATCATTATGGTGCAAATTGCGATTGCCAATTATGATTTATTAAGGCTATTGCGAAAAATACCCTTTTTGCAAAATAGGTTTATTGCGAAAATATATGCCTTAAATCAAATTAAGGATCCAAAATATTACAACGATTTCCTTTCCGGAATAAAATTAAACAACTCCATTTACAAAACAACGGAACCGGCTCGTTTTGAGGATGTCAATTCTGTTTTGCTGAGAATTATCAGCCCGAGCGAAAAACACTATGTTCATGATATTGCCGTGTCGAACGGCGTAGTATCAATAGAATTGTTTCAAGCGCTCAAGGCGCGTAACATTGACTTCCAATTCGCTGTTTCGGATAAATTCTCAAAAGGTTATTATACTGGCAGGTTTTTGCAAACAGTTTACGAATCTGACATGAAGCCGAGAAATTTCTATTGTATAGGGATCTGCCTCAGTGCAAACTCTACAACGGCGATTGAGCAAAAGTTGTATCGAATCATGGTCAAACGAGAAAACAGGATACGCAAGAAAAAAATCAAAGAATTCAGCTTCTACCATGCCGATGTATTGAAAATGCTTGGAAACGGGACTATACATGAAATTAAATATGACGTTTTGGATAGTTCTATCGAAAACAAATTCACTTTTGTCAGGGCTATGAATATATTGAACAGGAACTATTTTTCCGAGGATCAAATCGTTCAGGCCTTGTTATGTATCAAGAAGTCCATGAAAAATAACGCCGTTTTTCAAATTGGCAGGACACACCCTGACGGCGTTAATAGAGTCAGCTTTTTTCGAAAAATGCAGGATACCTTATCTTTGATTGAGGACTATAATGATGGGAGTGAAATTAAAGATTTAATCCAGCGATTAAACTAACTTGTTCCTCACGAAAAGAGGTTATTGGAATGCTGAAAGAGCGCGATTGAAATCGCTGGCATATTTTCTTGAGAATACTTCAGCGCCGCGGTAATTCAGATGCGTATTGTTGTAAAAATATTCTTTGTTGAGACACATTGTGTCATTGGTGTAATCAAATAAACAGGAACGATCAGGGGTAACCGTTGAAAGGGAATCCCTGAAACTTTCCGTAGCGCGAAACAGCTTCATCCCGTCTTGTTGAATCGGCGTCATGACAAGAAAAATCTCGAATCCATGGGTTTTGCAGCGGGACATGATTTCGCGGAAAATCCTGAACCGTTCGTTATCTACTGTCGCTTCAATCGGCATGGTGTTTCTGTTCTTAATGTCCTGGCTGTCTCCCCACGCTTTGTAAATGGGAAGAAACCCGTTTCCGGCGCTTTCATCAGTCGATTTGTTCAGGAAGAAACGCCACCCCATATTTACATATGAAAAGTACTTGCGATTCATTGTCGTAAAACTGTAAAAGGGGATATTCCGCATCTTCCAGGCAAAAACGGGCTGAAGAGCATGAATAATGTCATAAATATTGTCGTTATCAAGATACGGGTAGTATTTGCACGGTTCATACATGTCTTCTCTGGAAGAAAATTCCAGAAAGGTTATGACAAAAACGAAGCGTTTGCATTTTTTAGAATGCTGCATTAGTTCCTGCACAAGTCCCCAATATTCAGGAAACGGCGTCCCATCAAGTCCCATATTGTAAACTGATAGCGTGGTCGCCTTTTCAATAATGTCGGAATCGAAATCGACAAGCGCGGTGGAACCGCCAAAAATAATTACATCGGGATCGATGGAATGTTTCATGAATAAATTGATTTTGCCGATTTCGCCGAATTTGGGTGGAGCGTGAGTGGCGCCAAAGGTGATTGAAAATGAAAGTATAGAAAGAACAAATACCAGGATGCCGATAAAAAGTGTCGTTGTAAGGATTTTTTGCATGGAAAAACATCAATTCTGCAATGGTTTTATTTCTGACCTTTAGGCTTTATTGTACATTGCTTAAATAAAACAATCAAGTTTTGTGACATTTGGTAGTACCTGGCCGGACGATAATACTTGATGTGATACTGCTGGCTATTATATAATAATCCTATGACGATTCCTGTAGTGCGGCTATTTGATTCAGCTATAACATTATCCCAATTGTCAATGTTCAGTATATGAATTTCAGCGATTTAAGAAAGAACCTGAAAAGGGATTTTACGCCGTTCCCCGCAGTCTCCTGTGCTATTCTCGGCGACAGCGCCACACAATTTTTATCCGAAGCCCTTCGGGGATACGGGTATGAAATCAAGGCTAAATTCGATATATATGAAGCTGAATTTGGTCAGATAGAGCAGGAAGTGTTTAACCCTTCTTCAAAATTGTTTGAATCAAATCCCGATTTCATTATCATTGCTCGTTCCGTCCAGAAACTATGGCGAGATTTTGCTTCTCGGGAAAGGACCCGGCAACAGAACTTCGCAGTTGATCACCTTGAAAAGGCGAAGTCCCTGTTTTCCGCGATCCGTTCCGCGAGACCGACAAAAATCATCTATTTCAATTTCCCGGAGGTGCTCGATTCGGTTTTTGGAAATTATGCGAACAATATCGATTCGTCGTTTCTCCACCAAGTGAGAAAAATCAATTTGGGATTGATGAATGTGTGCATGGATTTTCCCGGGGTTTCGGTCAATGACGTTGCCGCACTGAGCACCTTGCATGGGTACGGTTTTTCCGTTGATGAAAAGCTTTATGTAAATGCAGACATGGTTTTCAGCCTAGATTTTCTGCCGGTTTTGGCCAAAAACCTGGCAGATATTATTCAGGCGGGAAAGGGATATTTCAAGAAATGCTTGATTCTAGATCTGGACAATACGCTTTGGGGAGGCGTCGTCGGGGAAGACGGTTTGGAAAAGATCCAAATCGGGCATTTAGGGACAGGAAAAGCGTTTACGGAGTTTCAATTGTGGATCAAGCAGCTCAAGAATAGAGGGATCATTTTGGCCGTATGCAGTAAGAATGATGACGTCCAGGCAAGAGAACCGTTTGAGAAGCATCCTGACATGGTTCTCAAGCTTGAGGACTTTGCGCTTTTCTGCGCCAATTGGGAAAACAAGTCTGACAATATCCGGTATATCCAATCTGTTCTCGGTATCGGCTTCGATTCGATGGTTTTCCTGGATGACAGTCGGTTCGAACGAAATCTGGTGAGGACCCAGATTCCTGAAATAACCGTTCCGGAATTGCCCGAAGATCCGGCGGATTACGTGGCGTTCTTACGGCTTCAGAATCTTTTTGAAACTGCTTCCTTCACAAAAGAAGACGAACAACGATCAGGGCAATATCGTCAGGAGGCGCAAAGAAAGATAGCACAAGAACGATTTGTCAGCGAAGAGGACTACTTGCGCAGTCTCGAGATGGTCTCCATCGTTAAGCCGTTTGATGCTTTCAGTGTACCGCGTATTGCACAGCTTACCCAGCGGTCGAATCAGTTCAATCTTCGGACTGTCAGATATTCCGAGGAGGATATCCAAAGTATAATGACCTCAGACCGTCATGCCACGCTTTCATTTTCGCTTGCCGATGTTTACGGCGACTATGGATTGACTGGAGTAGTGATCCTGGAGAAGAGGGAACATGCGTTGTTTATAGACACCTGGATCATGAGCTGCAGGGTTTTGAAGCGGGGCTTGGAATTATGTATGCTCGCCAACATGGTTGAATGTGCCAGGTTAAATAATGCCGGACTGCTTGTCGGGGAATATATCCCGACACCAAAGAACGGAATGGTAAAAAATCTTTATGAAACCATGGGATTTCGACAGGACGGTTCTCAGCATGTTCTTGAGACGGCCGGATTTGTCGAGAAGAAACATCTCATTAGGATTGTGAAAGGGTGAATGGAAAACAAACTGCTGTCAATCATTTCAAAAATTGAAGTACTTGACCCGATGAATGCAAAGAAATTGAAAGCAAGCATACCGTTTCAGGACGGTGAGTATTGGTCGAGGGCAAATGAATTCATCAATAAATATGAGCGTCTTCTGCAAAGCATGAACAAGACCATTGATTTCGGAATCGAATGCTATCTCAAGGTATGCGCGGATACGCTGTATGAACAGATTCAATTTGCGAAAACACGCGAGTATTCCTGCAAGTCATTTGCGGATGCAAACAGAATGATATACGGCAATCCGGAAGTTATGGAATATTATATGCACGGACTGATGCTTTCTCAGTTCCTATGGGTGCACCATTATGAGATCCTGAAATATTTCAGCACGGAATTGATACGGTATAGGGAAAACACGGTGAGATATCTGGAGGTCGGCGGAGGCCACGGCCTGTATATTTCCGAAGCAATAAAATTGTTGGGAGCGGAGGTGTCTTTCGACGTGGTGGACATCAGTCCCAGTTCAATAGAAATGGCGAAATCATTTATCGTCAATTCAAGAGTCAATTATTATCTCCAGGACATATACCTTTACGTCACGGGTTCTCCCTATGACTTCATTGCTATGGGCGAAGTGCTCGAACATGTAGAACAACCGGTGGAACTTCTCCAAAAGATTTCCGGTTTACTGTCCGATGAAGGAAAGGTTTTTATAACGGTACCTGCAAACGCTCCCGCGATCGACCATATCTATCTATTCAGGAACATCCGTGAGGTCCGGGACGTCCTTGATCGCGGCGGATTTAACGTCATCGATGAAAGAGTCGTTTTCGCCGAAAAAGTCCCTCAAGGAAAAGCCGGGAATATCACCGTTCCGTTCATCTACAGCGCCTTCTTAAGAAAAAAGAAATAGTTTTTTTTTCGCGAAGATTATACAATAGTGACATATGGAAAAGAATGAAATATTAGCGCGGCTTAATGCTCTTTTTATCCGGGAACTGGACAATAAGGATATTGTATTGACCGAAGCGACAAATGCCGGAGATATCAAGGAGTGGGACTCGCTGGCGCATGTACTCCTCATTGTTGCCATCGAAAAGGATTTCAAGATCAAATTCACCTCTTCAGAAATAATGCGGATGAAAAATATTGGTGATGTGATTTCGTCAATTCATGGCAGACTGACAAAAAGCTGACTGGAAAAGGACATGCAGCCAACCTTTAATGACCGGATGAGATTCCATCATGTCGGTTGCATCGTTGACAACATTGAGCAGGCGGTTATTCCATATAAAGCAATCTTTCATTTCACGAACATCGGCAAGCCCGTCCGCGTCGAAGAACAGAAAGTCGTGATTTGCTTTATCGAAATAAACAATGGCGTGTTTTTGGAACTGATACAACCCGATGACGGGAATTCCACTTTGGCAAAATGGAAGAAAAAGGGGATACGGTATTATCATCTCGGATATTCCGTTGATGATCTGGAACGGTTACTCGGCGAATTGCTGCGGAGCGGATATTTCCTGGTTTCCGACTTTCATTCCGAAGCGTTCGGAATGAAACGGTGCGTTTTCGTGAGTAACGGTGAAATGGATCTCATGGAATTGATTGCCAACACGTGAGCCGGCTGACATTCCGGATATGGTCGAGAAACGCATTGTTTCATCCGTTCTTTCCATAGACTCGTCGCACAATGCTTTTTAATTCCTTCGAATTCTTGATCTTTTTTCCTCTCGTCACTCTGCTTTTCTTTCTATTGCCTCACCGATACCGCTGGCTGATGCTATTGCTTGCCAGTTGCGCTTTCTATATGTTCTTTATTCCGGTCTACATATTCATATTGATCTTCACAATAATCATTGATTACACGGCGGGAATCTGTATCGAGAGAGCGGCACTGCCGGCATGGAAAAGAACGTTCCTGCTTTTGAGTCTGTGCGCCAATCTCGGCATATTGGCCTTCTTCAAGTATTACTCTTTTATCAATGACAATCTATTGTTATTGTTCTCTTGGGCCGGAATTACGGCTCACTTGCCGTACCTGCATATCATTCTGCCCATCGGTCTTTCGTTTCACACGTTCCAGGCAATGAGCTATACGATAGAAGTATACCGGGGCAATCAGAAAGCCGAACGCCACCTCGGCATCTATGCGCTCTTTGTCATGTTTTATCCTCAACTCGTGGCCGGTCCCATCGAAAGGCCGCAGAATTTGATCCATCAATTTCATGAAAAACACGCGTTTGAATTTGAAAGGATGAAAACGGGCATTCAATTAATGGTGTGGGGACTTTTTAAGAAGGTTTTCATCGCGGACAGGCTGGGCCTCATGGTAAATCAGGTGTACAATAATCCGCACTCCTATGAGGGAATTCCACTAATTGTTGCAACGGTGTTTTTTGTCTTTCAGGTATATTGTGATTTTTCAGGGTATTCCGATATTGCCATTGGGGCGGCGCAAGTGATGGGCTTCAATCTGAGGCAAAATTTTAACCGGCCTTTTGCGTCAAAGTCCATTTCCGAACTTTGGACGCGCTGGCATATGTCTCTTTCGTCATGGCTCAGGGACTATTTATACACTCCTCTTGCAATCAATTGCAGGTCGTGGGGACTATATGGAATACTTCTTTCCCTGATGATAACATTTATTCTTATCGGATTGTGGCATGGGGCGAACTGGACCTTTATCGTCTTTGGCACGCTACACGGCGTCGCTCTGTGCTATGACATCATTACCAAAAAATTCTGGTCCAGGATATCGAGACGAGTCCCGTCCGGAATGTTTACGACGTTCAGCATTCTTTGTACCTTTGGTTTCTTCAGTTTCACGTGCATATTTTTCAGGGCTCATTCGCTTGGAGATGCCTTCTATGTGGTCTGCCATCTTGGCTCCGGCATTCTTGGCGGTGTTCGTCGTATCGCCAATGATCATTCACAAGCAAGAGAATTGCTATTCTTAGGACAAGGCCTGCTAACATTCCTCTCCGCCGTTTCGGCCATTGTAATCATGGAACTATTTCAATTTGCAATGCAGAAGAAAGGTGGGATATCGGAAATATTCATCGATAAGCCGGCTTGGATAAGGTGGTCGGTGTACTACGCCTGTATTGTTCTTATTCTTTTGGGAGGAGTATTTAACCGCCATGAGTTCATCTATTTTCAATTCTAAGTGCAATAAACGGGTAAGGACCGGATAATTTTAAACCATGCGCATCGCCTTTTTGACATCAGAGTTTGTTACCGAACCGGTTTATGCCGGCGGATTGGGCAATTATCTATTCCGAACCGCAGCTGCCCTCAGGCAAAGGCATGAATGTTCGCCCGCCGTATTTGTTCGGTCCGAAACCGATGAGCATTTTGTGTATGAAGGGATAGATGTCTATCGCGTCAGTCCTTGTGCTCCGTTATGGATCAAAGCTGCGGATTTTCTTACACGTGGAAGATTAAGAGGTGCACTGGCGCAGATTTCAGTGTCAAGGGCATTGTGGAAAAAAGTCCTTGAAGAACATGAAAAACGCCCCTTTACAATCGTACAGGCAGCAAGCTATGCTGCGACAAATTTGTGCGCATCGAAACGGATACCTTCTGTCGTACGCATTTCCAGTTTCGAGCCTTTGTGGAGAAAGGCGTATGAAAAGACACTGACGCCCAAACAACGGCTTGTCGAATACCTTGAAAAAAGGGCCATGAGAGCTGCAAACGGCATTTTTTCCCCGAGTAGGTTGCTTGCGGAGAAAACGGGAATGGCCTTAAGACTGACGGTTCAGGTCATTGAGCCCGCATTTATTCCCGATGTGACGGACCTTGACAACAGTATGTATGAAAAATTGCTGAAGGACAGGAAATATCTTTTGTTCTTTGGCACGATCGGTTCTATGAAGGGGTGTTTGGAAATAGCCGAAATAATCCATCCGCTTCTTGAGCGTCATAAAGACCTTTATTTTGCGTTTGCCGGGGCGGTTTCCAGTGATCACAGCAAGGAAACAAAGCGTCTTATCATGGAAAAGGCAGGAAATTTGGACAATAGGCTTATGTTTTTTGGGCCCTTGAAACATGAGTTTCTTTATCCTATCATAAAGAAGAGCCTTGCTGTCGTATTGCCGTCGCGCATTGATAATTTTCCCAATGCGTGCGTCGAAGCCATGTATCTGGGGCAAATAGTCATCGGCACCAAGGGGGCAAGTTTTGAACAGCTTATTGAAGATGGCGTTTCAGGTTTTCTCTGTGAGCCATGCAACCCGGCATCATTGCTATCCGCTCTGCAACGGTGCATCTCGCTGACGCATGATCAACGGGATGCTGTTTCGTCAAGAGCGAAAAAACGGATTTCAGAACTGGATCCCACTATCGCGACTGATAGGCTGCTTTCATTTTACGATGCCATACTTAGAGAATGCAGAAAAAAAAGAACCTAATGAGACAGGGTCCAAAAATAAGCGTTGTCATGCCTGTATACAATGAGGAAAAGTATATCGGCGAAGCGATAGAAAGCATTCTCCATCAAACATTTGAAGACTTCGAATTTATCATAATAAACGATGGTTCTACTGACAGGACGAAATCCATAATTTCGTCATTTTCCGATGCGCGAATAAAAGTGCTGACTCAGACGAACAAAGGGTTGACGCAAAGCCTTAACAAGGGTTTATCCGTGTCAACCGGCGAATATATCGCTCGAATGGATGGGAACGATATTTCTCTACCATGCCGGCTGCAGAAACAGGTTGAATATCTTGAGTCGCATCCGCGCATAGGCTTGGTCGGCGCATATTATCTCAATATCGACGAAAAGGGGACTGAATTCAAAACATATCGGTATGCGACTGACGATAAGGAAATCAGAAGAATCCTTTGGACCGATTGTCCATTCTGTCATTCGTTAGTCATTTATAGGACGCAATGCATCACGGAAGTCGGTGACTATCGTGAAAGGATTGGACCGGCGGAAGATTATGATCTCTGGTTTCGAATTTCCGAAAAATTTTTAGTCGCAAATATCCCCGAGCCGCTGCATAAAGTTCGGGTTACCGTTACCGGCATTACTCTTAAGAATCGAATCAACCAGATACGTGCTGCGTGTCTTGTTCGATATCTCGCGCAGCAAAGGAAAGACGCCGGCCGCGACGACTTGGACCAAATGAAGGATGAAGAAATCGGAATGCTTTTGGATTCACTACTGCCAAAAACGAAAAAGAACGTCCGGTCCGTTTCATATTCCACGGCCTTTTACCTGGCTGAAGTACTTTATTGTACGCATGACTATTTTGGTTCATTTCGACACCTTGTCAGCGCATTTTGTCTTAACCCATTTTCGGTCCGCGCCTTGGACTTGTTCGGAAAAATTCTGCTTTGTTCCATTTTGCGCGAACGTGGCAGCAAGTTTCTAAAAAGGGTCTACCGGAATCTCCTATGAAAAAAAGTATTCTCGTTATTTCGCCTTATAATCCTTTTACGTCCGATCCAGGCGGCTCCGGAAATTCCATACGGAACAGACTAAAACATCTTTCGACATTTGCAGATGTAACGCTGATTACTTTTCGCGGTTCTGACCATGATTCCGAAGCGGCCAGGAAATATAATGTCACTGCCGCATTTATCGATAGGCCTTTCTTGCCCTCCAAAAAGTCCTCAAGCTTTAGAAATCTCGTGGATGTCCTAACGGGAAACCTTGCGGTTCTTTGTCAGTATCGTGCATTTGCATTTGCCTTAGGTCCGACGACGCATGATATGACGGAAAAAAAGAAATTTGACCTGATACAAATCGAGGACATCGTTATGGCGCCGATAGTCGCGTATTTACCCGAAACGGTACCTCGGCTTGTTTTTTTTCATAATGTTGTCAGTTCGTATTTGAAAAGTGTGTACTGCGTTTCACGGGGAATGAAAAGGAGAATTGCCGCCGGATTAGAATATCTTTGGATGAAACGATTCGAGCGGCGGATGCTCAGCAAATTCGACATGGCCGTCGCCCTCACGGCAAAAGAATATTCGCTTTTGAGGGCCTTGTCGCCGTCCATCCCGCTTTACGAAATTCCTTTGGAGGTTGATGTAGAAGTTCTAATACCTCAACCGTTTTCGGATACCGTCACAAACATTGCGTTTATTGGTACAATGAGCTATCCGCCGAATGAAGAGGCTGTCTTACATTTTGTAAAGAACATTTTTCCGATCATAAAAAGGAAAGAACCAAATTGTAAGTTCTACATTGTGGGACGAAATCCCGGTTTGACGGTACGGCAATGCGGTAATGAGGACGTTTTTGTAACAGGAGAGGTTGAAAATATCCCGGACAAGCTGCGATCGATAAATATTATCGTTGTTCCACTTCTTACGGGCGCCGGGATGCGCGTAAAAATTCTTGAAGCATTTGCTCTTTCAAAAGCGGTTATTTCCACCTTTCTCGGAGCCGAAGGACTCCATTACCAACCGGGAGTCGACATCATTATTGCAGACGACCCAGTTTGTTTTGCCGATGCAGTTTGCGCGGTGATGGGTAACCCGGAAAAAGCCGAACTCCTTGGAATAATGGGCAGAAAATTGGTAGAGCTGGAATACGGTTCGGACAAAGTTTGGAAAAAATGGTTAAACCTTTATGCAAGATTGTTTACGGATTTTCGTATGACAAGAAAACGATTAATGCCAAAGGAACTAAAGAATGCACCCTTATCTTGAACAGCTGACAAAAAGCGGAGTCATGATGACTCCTGAAGGAGTACCCCGGCAAATTAACAGCCACATTTCCATGCAAGAAGGGTTGTTTCTTCAGGACATCATTAACGAAATCCATCCGAAAACATCTCTTGAAATCGGTGTTGCGTATGGGACTTCGTCCATGTATATCTGTGAAGCAATGAAGGGGCTGGGAGGCAAAAAACATATTTCTGTCGACCCAGGACCGGTATATATCGAAGATGGTCATACGCTCGATCGTTGTGGCCTTGGATTGCTCAACCTCGAACGATGCGGATATCGCGAGTTTGTCGAATTTCACGAAGCAAGGTCGGAATTCGTCCTGCCTGACTTGGTGAAAAAGGGTGAAGAGATCGAATTCGCCTTTATTGACGGCTGGCACACATTTGATCATTGCCTTGTTGACTTTTTCTATATCAACAAGCTCCTGAAGGTAGGCGGTGTTGTAGTTTTTCATGACGTCCGATTACCCGGAATCGGCAAACTGTTGCGATATATTTCCCGCTATCCAGCCTATCGTCTATATAAGACGCCCAAACGCCCTAAGGGTCATTTTACGACGAAGCGCAAAGGGATTGAAAAAGCTATTAGCTATTTCCTGTTTCTCTTTCGTTCACGGCTTCCGTACAAACCAACGAGCGTTGCATTTAAGAAAATTGAGGATGATAAGAGGGATTGGAATTGGTATGAACCGTTTTAGCAAGCGAAAAACACCTTGCGAAGGGAAACACGTTGGATAACGGATCGTAGCAATGAAAATTATTTTGTCTGGGTATCATAATCCTAAATTCCTTACGGTTACGGAGTATCTGGAACGTGCCATATCAAAACTTGGACATGAACTATTCGTGTGCGAGGACCGACGACACATTATTTCCGGCCGGATACGAAAGAAAGTGGCGCTATTGAACGATATTGATTTATGGTATATCAATAGACAAATACGTTCGTGCATCAAGCGGCCCGGGGCTGCACTAGCCATCATAACCGGTGGGCACCGTATTGCCACCTCAACAATCAGAAAAATCAATAGGTCCGGGATCGTTTCCATATTATGGACAATTGATCCGCCATGGGACTTTCAACCGATCATAAGAGCTGCTCCTTTTTACAAACACATTTTTTGTCAGGGAACCGAAGCGGTTGATATATTGAAAGAAAACGGGATCCGTAGTGCGCAGTGGATACCCATGGCATGCGATCCCGAAATCCATGTGCCGGTTCAATTGTCTGAGGAAGAGAAGACAAAATATGGCAGCGACATCGTCTTTGTCGGGTCATATTATGAAAACAGGGCGGATTTACTTCGGAACATTGTTGATTTCAATCTTGGAATCTGGGGTCCCGGCTGGGAAATACTTGAAAAATCTGATCCCTTGCGGAAATGCGTAAAGGGGGGTGGCGTTATTCCCGAAGTATTCAATAGGATCTATTCGGCGGCAAAAATCAGTATTGTATGTCACTTTCAGGACGGAAAAAATCTTTGTTATCAGGCAAGCCCCAAGGTCTTTGAATCGCTTGCCAGTCGCAGTTTCGTGCTTGTTGACAGGCAGAAAGATGTTTTTTCCCTTTTTCGTGACGGAACGCACCTCGTTGGGTTTGATGGACCAAACGACTTGCGGAAGAAACTCATTTACTATCTGGATCATCCTCGTGACCGCCTCGCGATCGCCGATCAAGGATACCGTTGTGTTTTGGAAAATCATACCTATGTCCATCGGATCAAAAAGGTATTGTCTGCCGTGACGGGAAGCCAATAGTGAAACAAAACGAAAGAAATTTCCGCGAAATCGATGAACCGTTTGGCGAGCATGTCGCACGCGTTCGTAGTAGATGGTTCAACCTGATCGAATTATGGGAAGTTCATAAGCATCTGAAATCGCCGAAGCGAGGTAGAATGTTGGATATCGGTTGTGCTGACGGGCGGTTTCTGGAATATGTACATTCCCGTTCGAGGCAATGCACATTATTTGGCATCGATTATGCGAAAAACCCTTTGAAGAAATGCCTTGCAAAGCGGATAAAGATATCCGTCGCATGCGCGGATGTCTGTGACATTCCATTCAAATCGGGACTTTTTTCGGCCGGCGTTTCGATCCAGGTGGTCCAACATGTTCCTTTGAAGGAAGAACGGATCCGTGCGCTGCAAGGATGTTACCGTGTGCTGGAAGAAGGAGCAAAACTCGTTGTTACCGTGGTCAATCAGTCGACATGGTTTCATGCTGTTGACAATAGGAAAGAAGGCCAACTTAAGTCGTGCCCGGAAATATTTATCCATCTTTTTGACCAAAAGGACCTGCGCGAAGAGCTGGAAAGCGCGGGCTTTAACGTTGAACGTATCATCGGCATCAACAATCTCCCTACTTGGTGTTACAACAAACTTGGGTTCTTGGCCGTCATTCTTGATGTTTTCATTTCGGAATGCGTTCGGCCGTTAGGCTTGAAGAAAGGCAGCTATCTGCTCGCGGAATGCACGAGACGCGCATGCAAAACGTAGTGGCAAAAAGAGATTTCATGAACGCTTCAGCATATTTGAAAAAGCCGACGATCGTCCATCTGATCCCGAATTTCGGCATAGGTGGAGCGGAGAAGGTCGTCATTGATGTTTTCGATAAGATAGATCGCACCAAATTTGATATTAAACTGCTTTACTGGGAAGACATGGCGCCGCTTCTCGAAGAAAAAAAATATTCTGGTGAAGATGTGACAAAGCTTTCTTTTGAGAAAGTCTTGTCCGTGAGGTCGATTGCGCTGCTTGTAAGAACGATAAAAAGGCTCAAGGCGGATATTCTGCAGACGCATTTCATGGATCCGGACCTTCTTGGCGTATGTGCGGCCCGTATTCTGGGTATACCGCAGATAATGACGATCCACAGCTATCCGTTTCCTGCAAAAAAGACCCATTGCGTGCGATATCGCTTCTTATCACATTTTGCATCCACGATTATGTGCGTTTCCGAGACAGTCAAGAATCATGTTATTACGAGCACTGGAATGAAACCTGAAAAAATTTCAGTTGTGCATAACGGAATAGACCTTGCAAGGTTTTCGATGCCGCTTTCTATGGACCGGAAAAGCGCGCTTCATGCCAGCCTTGGCATTCATTCGGGTGATACCGTTGTTGGAAATGTCTCCCGTCTTATTGAGGATAAAGGTCACAAATATCTATTGCAGGCAGTTCCAGGCGTCATCCGGAGATTTCCGCATGTTAAATTCCTGATAGTCGGCGATGGCGGTCTTCGGAATGAGCTCAGGGAATTATGTGAGTCTTTGGGAATTGCTAAACACGTCATTTTTGCCGGTTCACGCCTTGATGTACCGGAGATGTTGGACCTCATGGACATTTTTGTTTTTCCAACTTTCAGAGAAGCGCTTGGCATTTGCGTTCTCGAAGCCATGGCAACGGGAACGCCAATCATCGCGACAGACGATGCCGCGGTGCCTGAATTGATCGATAATGATACGGAAGGCTTACTCGTCCATCCGGGGGACCCTACGGCGCTCGAACACGCGATCATATATATGCTTGAAAATCCGGAAAAGAGGATTGCATTCGGAAAGGCGGCTCACAAGAAAGTCGCCGGATTTTCCATAGAAACCATGGTACATAAAATTGAAGACTTGTACTCTTCGATTTTGACAAACGCATAGTGAAGAATAATAAGGACCATGCGGCATAAATCCTATGAGTAAAGCCAAAATAACCATCCTGTTTTCATCGTTATCCGGAGAACTTGTTGGCGGCGGCCAGCAAAGCCTGTTGCTGTATTTCCGGGGAATCGACAGAGCTAGGTTCATCCCCGTGCTGGTGTGCCCTGGCAAGGGTCAGCTTGTTGAAACCGCCCGGTCGCTGCGAATACACACTGCAGTCATACCAATGCCCAAGATCGCACGGCTAAAGCTGTCGTCTATCGTAGGCTTGCGGAAACTGATCAGGGAACAGAACATCGATTGCGTTCATACCGACAGCCCCAGACAAACAGTATATTGCGGTATTGCAGCCTTGCTTTGCGGAAAGCCATTGATTTGGCATGTCCGTACGTCAATGGGGGAAAATCCGTTGTTTGAGCGGTTTCTGTATGCCATTTCCAGCAAGGTGATTGCGGTTTCGAAAACGGCAGCAGAGCGTTTTCCGTGGGACCGGACCAGAAAATACAAGAAAGTCGATATCGTTTATAACGGTGTTGATATTATGGATTTTGACAAACAAGTTCGGCTGACGGACATTCGGAAAGTATTCGGCATCGAACCAGGAAGTCTTGTCGTGGGAACAGCCGGGCAGATTCTTCCGACAAAGGGACAGGAAATATTCATCAGGGCGGCTTCAATCGTACACCGGAAATGCGGCGGAGCAGTAACGTTTCTTATCGCAGGCACCGGTGAAGAGAAATATGTCACGAGCCTTGTCGAACTATCACGCACGCTTGGGATCGGTGACAAGACTGTGTTTACCGGGTTCAGGAACGACATGGCGTCGGTGATGAATGCCGTGGATATTTTCGTTCTGGCAACGTCCCTGAAGGAAGGTTTATCCCGCGTCATTATCGAGGCAATGGCGGCCGCAAAGCCTGTGGTCGCCACAGATATCGGCGGCAACTGCGAAGCGGTTGATATAGGCGCATCAGGAATGCTCTTTCCGGTCGGTAATGTCAATTCGCTCGCAGAAGCAGTATTCAGACTCGCGTCGGACAAGGAATTATGCAATACCATGGGCCGAGCAGGCAGAAAAAAGCTTGAGCGACAATTTGATATCGGCGAGAATATCAAGGCAGTTCAGGACATCTATGAGGAACTGGTATGCCAAAATCCGTAACATGCAATCTGTGCGGCGCGGCCGACGCCTCGGTCGTACAGCTGTGTAGATCTCCTTTTGCTGTTGTCAGGTGCAAGATATGCGGGCTCGTTTATACTAACCCACAACCTGATTTGGCGGTACTTGAAGACCATTACCAGGAAGACTATTACCGAGAATGGATAAACAACCAGGCTGCGCCGCGGCTCTCGCTCTGGAAAAAACGCGTAAAAACTATCACCAGATATAAAGCCTCGGGACGGATTCTCGATGTCGGATGCGGCATCGGGACCTTCCTTGATGTCGCCAGAACAGCCGGGCTCGATGTTTACGGTACCGAGGTATCCGGATTTGCCATCCGATACATACGGGAAACCTATGCCATCGATGTTTCCAAAGGCCTGTTTGAGAGCCTGGAATTTCCTAAAAAGCATTTTGACGTCATCACCTTCTGGCATTCTCTCGAACATGTCGCAGACCCTGCGTCCAATCTGACGCATGCGAGAACATTGCTTAAAGACGATGGCATCCTGGTAGTCGCTTGCCCGAACATAGACAATTACATCATGTATTTCCTGTACCGGTTAGTTAAGGGAAGAAGCTTGCCGCTATTTTCTCCGGATGCGAAAGAACAGCATTTGTATCATTTTTCCGAAACTACGATAAAGCAGCTGGCGCAGAAATGCGGTTTCAGCGTGAAGAAATTCGGACCCGATCTGTCGAAAGTTACGGCGATGAAAAAGATCATAGACTGGATCACCGCCATATTCTTTTATTTCACACGGAAGAATTTCGGCGAAGCGTTCGTCCTTGTCGCGGAAAAAGCCTGATGAAACAATCCACGCATATGTACCTGCTATTCCGGTCCCTTGCATTGAAGCTCCTCAGGCCGTTTTTCGCGCAGGAAGTAAGGAGCGCTATTGATCCTAAAACAGTAAAAAAGATTCTTGTAGTCACCGATTTTAGGCTCGGTGACGCAATCCTTTCCGTACCTGCCTTGAAGGCGCTAAAAATGGTCTCACCGAATTGCAGAATCACGGTATTCTGTAACCGTTACAGTGCCGATGTGTTCGGCATGCTTGAAAGTGTCGACGCAGTTGCAAAATATCATAATAAGAATTCTTATCTTGAAAATTGGAAAATATTGCAAAAGCTTTCATCCGAACAATTCGATGTGGCAATCGATCTGGTGCAGGATTATCCGCTCGCTATGGCTCTGTGGACGCTGTTTTCACGGGCAAAGCTTCGCGTGGGATATAACTGGTACGGACGCGGCGTATTTTTCAATGTGAAAATTCCCTGTCCGGAAGCGACGCTCCATGCAGTTGACGAAATGCTTTTGACATGCCGAAAAATCGGCATAACACCTGATAGTGACGTTCCAGAACTTTCTGCACCAAAGAATGCGCAAGAGTTTGTAGACGCGGAATTGATCAAGGCGGGCGTCCGGAAAGGGGAGCGTATTATCGCGATTCATCCCGGAGGATTTTACCTAACTCAGCGTTGGATGCCAGAGCGGTTCGCCGAGATCGCAAAATTAGCAATTGAAAAACTCCAGGTTCATGTCGTGGTGCTGGGAACCGAACATGAACGCGCCGCGATGAAAATTATCGCTGAAGAAACCAACCTGCAGTGTAACATATTCTTTAATTACAGCATTTCGAACATTGCGGCGGTCCTGTCCCGCGCGGACTGTCTCCTCTGCAATAATTCCGGTGCGCTGCATATTGCCGCGGCAGTCGGAACGCGGACCGTTTCGACGATGGGACCGACGGTCGCCGAGAGGTGGTGGCCGCGAGGAAAAAACCATATCGTGATCAGGAAACCGCTCCCGTGTATAGGATGCAACAGCGGTACCTGCATCGTGGGAACGCATCAGTGCATGAATGATATTACGGTGCAGGAAATGTTCGAGGCTGTCAAAAGACAGCTTGATGAGAAAAAAGGATATTCTTGACGCAAAACACCTTCAACCCTGGTTTCCCGATCTCCCGGACACTGTACGTTGATGTAATCCGGACCCTTGCAATGGTCGGCATAGTGTTTTTGCACGTGTCGTCCCCTATAGCGCAGGATCTTTCAGGATATCCTCTCAGCTGGTGGTGGATTGCCAACGTGGTTTACTCCTGCACACGGCCGGCCATCGCGCTGTTTGTTATGATCAGCGGAATGCTTCTGCTCTCACCGGGAAAAGAAGAAAGCATTCAGACGTTTTTTAAGAAGCGTTTTGTGAGAATCGTGATACCGTTTGTGTTCTGGGGGATGGTTTACTTTTTCTGGAAAACACACATGCAGGGGCCGGAGTTTTCGCTTTTGCACGCGGTCAAGGACTTTATCCAGGGACCGGTGTATTATCATTTGTGGTTTATATACACAATTGCAGGCATCTATCTCGCGACACCCGTGTTCCGGGTGTATGTGAAAAACGCCTCCCGGTCAAACCAGGTGTACTTGCTGGTCCTCTGGTTCATCGGCACATCACTGTATCCATTGATAAAATATTACACTGGCATTTCCGTTGGAATCCCCGTTATGGTTGCCGGAGGGTTTCTCGGTGCGTTTCTGCTCGGGAATTTTCTCAGGGACGTTTCAGTAGGGAAGCGGGGCGTTGTTTTGCTTTGGTTGACATGCGGCGCGTGCGCCGCC
>Ga0182027_10003248_pt1 | contig 25932 bp, 18 predicted proteins | sample 712E1DmetaG_FD_121300 | JGI IMG/M metagenome (GOLD analysis project Ga0182027, IMG submission 121300) | Permafrost microbial communities from Stordalen Mire, Sweden - 712E1D metaG (Illumina Assembly) | ecosystem: Environmental > Terrestrial > Soil > Wetlands > Permafrost | place: Sweden...
CTTGGCAACATCTGGCTCGAGCAAAATAAGATTCGTCCCCGCGCGGTATTTCTTTGCATACTTACCGCGCACGCCGCCCTTGAGCAAAGACTTCAAATCATATTCGGAACGCAGTTCGTCATTAAGTTCAGTTGTTTTCTTCTTCATAGGCTTTTTGCTCTCTTCGAGTCAGCTCACGGGCGCTGATAATACGGATACGGTTTCCACGGTCGGCATGTGCGACCATCAACAACCTGCGGCGGTTTGACCATCCGATTGTAATGCAACGCTCTTCATCTATCGAATGGTCGGGATCGGGAACAGTGATTGCCAGGTCATCACCAAAAACGGTTGCGGCCTCGACAAACGAGACGCGATGCTTTCGCAAATTGGACTCTGCTTTGCGCGGGTTCCATTCAAAATTCATGAGTTCGTTCCCTTGCGACAACTATACAACAGTTCAATTTATCTGGCAAGCAAAACAAAGATGCGGTAGACTCTTCACTCACAAGTCACCGCCTCTTTCTTCTTTTTGCTTGCGTTTTACAACTTCGGGAACCTGCTCACCACCTTTGCCGGTGTGGCAGGGCGATCCATCACGCCGCCCTGGTAGATCAGGATCGGCGTGCCTTCGGCGCTGTAGGGCAATTCGATGAAGGCCTGGCCGGTCAGGAAGCGCTCGCTATCAATGGCGCAGGAGGTCACATAACCGATGGTTTTGCCATCTTTATTGACCACCGGGTCGCTGTTATGCGCCATGCGGACGCGTTGGTCGTCGAAGCGGAAACGCACAACCACGCTCCGCCGTAGGCGCTCACGTGCCACATAGGCCTCGCGCCCAATGAACCACGGCTTATAGGGCTTGACGTACGAACCGAATCCGCCTTCCGCTACTCCCAGATCGCGCTGACCGTGCTTGCCGGAACCCAGGCCCATCTCGTCGCCGTATAAGGGCAGGCCGGCTTCTGTGCGCAGGCTGTCGCGGGCACCCAAACCGATCGGTTTGACGCCAAACGGCTCGCCCGCTTTCAGGATCGCCTTCCAAAAGTCCACGGCGCGCTCGGGATGGACGAACAACTCGAAGGCCATCTTTTCGCCGGTATAGCCAGTGCGCGAGACGATCAAATCGAATGGCTCCCCTGAGCCTGTCGAAGGGCCGCCCACCACGCCATCACAAAGTTCAGTCCGCTTCAGCTTTATCACGCGTGCCTTGGTCTTATCATCCATGCCCATCGCCAGCAGGATGTCGCGGCTCTTGGGGCCTTGCAGTGCGATATCGATGCGCATGTCGGAACCCGCTTTCGGGTCGCGCAGGTTGCGGATGACCGCTTCGTACCCATACGTGCGTGCAAACGGACGGGCATTATCAATCTTCACTTTTCCGTCGCGCACCGATTCAAACCAGGTGCGATCCTTGTCATCGTTCGAGGCGTTGACCACCACCAAATATTTATCCCAAGCGCGGCGATAAACGAGCGTATCGTCAATCACATCCGCGTCGGGCGTCATAAACTGGCTGTACAAACTTTCGCCGGGCAGCAAGCCGCCGCAATCATTGGCGCAGATGGTATCGAGGAAGGAGGCTGCATCCGGCCCTTTGACCTCATACACACCCATGTGCGAGACATCGAACAGCCCCGCCGCATGGCGCGTGGCGAGATGTTCCTCATAGATGCTGGTGTAGACCACAGGCATCTCCCAACCGGCAAAGGGCACCATCCTGCCGCCCAACTCTCGATGGACTTGATTCAAGCGAGTCTTTTTTATCTCGCCTTCAATTTCCTTCCACACGAATGGCGGCTTCTCGGTCGCTTCTTGTCTGGACGCAGGTTGGATGCCGATAAACCAGGGCTTCTCCTGGTCTTTGGCAACAAGTAGAGACGAAGCATGCTTCGTCTCTACGGCGGCATTTACAACAAACGGGCCGGGCATGCGCCTGGCATCGAAATCTTTTTTGCCGTTGAGGTTGAAGGACGTATATCCGTCGGACAGATCGCGCAGCCACGTTCCAACAAGGCCGGCTTTTGCCGCCGGAACCTGCAACGTATAGGTGTCCGCGTCCACACAGGTCAGCGTGCCTGAGATCGTACCTTTGGGCGTGGCGATGGAGGTCTCCTGCGACTTGCCTTTCTTCAACACGGATAGATCGCTGGAGGCGGCGTAATCCAGGACCTGACGCATGCGATGGCCGCTCAACTCAAAAACGCCCGAGGTGGATTTATCGTCAATGAAATAGAAATGGGGATAGCCGCTCTTCTTGAATTTGAAATCAATGCCTGCGGCGGCCGCCAGTTTACGGACGTGCAGTGTAGCATCATTCAACACATCGAAGTCCAACCTTGCACGCTTGACCCGGCCTTTATGCGGTGTATCCACCGAATGAGGCGCACAGGCGAGCAAGATATCAGCCATAATATCCGCCAATTCGCGCGAGGTCTTCTCGGTAAAACCGCGCTGGGTGATCCACGGCGTACCCAGGCGGATACCGGATGGGTCGGCAGAGTTCTTATCGCCAGGGATCGTATTGCGGTTAACCACAATGCCGGCGATATCCAAAATACGCGCCGCCTGATCGCCGGTGAGAGGCGAACCATCCTCACCCTTGATGGTGGTGCAATCCACATTGAGCATGTGGCAGTCCGTGCCGCCAAAGGGGACGCGCAGGCCGCGCTTCACGAATTGATCCGCCATGGCCTTGGCGTTCTTGACGGTTTGGGCCTGGAGTTTCTTGAACTGTTTGGTCTGCGCCAGCTTGAAGGTCAGGGCCAAAGCTGCAAAGACGTGAACATGCGGTCCGCCCTGCTCGCCGGGGAAAACGGCCTTATCCAGCTTCTTGGCGATTTCGGCGCTGGTGGTCAGCAGCACGGCGCCGCGCGGGCCATCCAGGCTCTTGTGGGTGGTGGACATGACCACGTGTGCATGACCGATGGGGGAAGGCACCACACCCGCCGCCACCAGTCCGCCGATATGCGAAATGTCGGCCAGCAGGTACGCGCCGACTTCATCGGCGATCTCACGGAATTTCTTCCAATCGGGAACCCACGAATAGGAGGAGTATCCTGCAATAATGAGCTTGGGTTTGGTCTCGAGCGCCAGTTTGCGGATGGCGTCGTAATCGAGACGTTCATGCTCGTCAACGGCGTAATGCACGGCCTTGAACCATTTGCCGGAACGGTTGACGGAAGAACCGTGCGAGAGGTGGCCGCCGTGCAGGAGGTTAAGTCCCATGACGGTATCGCCGAGATTGAGCAGTGCCTGATAGACGGCATTGTTGGCAGGCCCACCGGATAGGCCCTGTACATTCACATAGATCTGGTCGGCAGAATAGCCGTTGGCGGCGAAGGCTTCCGCAGTGCGGCGGCGTGCCAGCGCCTCGACCACATCGGCATACTCCACGCCTTTATAATAGCGCGGGTCGCCGCTGCGGCGATACTCAGCCAAACGCGCCGGATAATCCAGAATTTCCTGTTCGGACATCCAGCGCGTCCCTTCCTCGGGATAGCCTTCGGCGTAGATGTTCTGGAAGGCGGAACCCAGCGCTTCGCGCACGGCCAGCGGCGCGGTGGATTCGGACGGAATCAAGATCAGTTTACGGGCCTGGCGTTCCTGCTCCAATTGCGTAAGTTCGAAAACGTCGGGGTCAAGTTCGGCAAGTTTGCCGCGAAAAAGAAAGTCAGGCATATAGATTGGTCTCCTGGTCAGGTAGTCTTTAGTCTGATGGTCAATAATCCCGTTGTCGGTGCATGGGACGGACTGGTATCAAGCCACCCGACTATGGAGAATTGTAGGACTTTCGAGAGGAAGGGTCAAGTGAGAAATATCATGCAGGGGAAAAGGTAAAATGTGAGGAGTAAAAAGTAAGGGGGAAATGAAGAATGAGAAACGTGAGGCGGAACACTAATAATGTAAAACGCAAAACAAAAAACGCAAGGGGGAAATGGAAAACGCAAGGCGTAAAGCGTAAAAAGACTTCCGAAGTCTTGAAGACTTCGGAAGTCTAATGAGTGTGGGCGCAAAGGGACTCGAACCCCTGACCTCTTCTGTGTAAGAGAAGCGCTCTAACCAACTGAGCTATGCGCCCAAAGGGCAAATATTCTTTTGTGGGGATCTCTGCGCAAGAGAAGCGCTCAACCCGCAGGGTGCTTCGCGACCAACTGAGCTATGCGCCCAAAGGGCAAATATTCTTTTGTGGGGATCTCTGCGCAAGAGAAGCGCTCAACCCGCAGGGTGCTTCGCGACCAACTGAGCTATGCGCCCAACCCAACTACACGTCCATTATAGCATGTCGCTATGAGCGAAGTGAAGGGAGCTCTTCCGGTTTCCAAGGAGATCGCCACGGCGCTTTGCGCCTCGCGACTTCGGGTTGCAGGTTGGCAAGTTGAAGGTTAAACTTACTGCGAAATCGAAACTGGAGAAACCATGAGAATCGTGCGTTATCAACTGCAAAATGAAGCCGCCCAATACGGGTGGCTGCTGGACGACAAGATCGGCGAGATCGAAGGCGACCCTTTCGGAGCCTACCGGCGTACGGAGGCCAAAACGCCCCTGGCTGATGTGAAACTGCTGGCGCCCTCGAAGCCGAGCAAGATCGTGTGTGTGGGACGCAATTATGTGGAACATGCCAAGGAACTGGGCAATGAAGTGCCCAAAATTCCGCTCATCTTTCTCAAGCCGCCCTCCTCGATCATCAATCCGGGTGAGACGATATTCCTGCCGCCGCAATCGAAACAGGTGGAACATGAAGGAGAGTTGGTGGTCGTGATCGGCAAGAGCGCCCGTAATGCCACCGCGGAGGATGCGAAGAATACTATCTTTGGCTATACAGTCGGCAATGATGTCACCGCCCGCGACCTGCAGCGAACGGACGATCAATGGACGCGCGCCAAGGGCTTCGACACCTTCTGCCCGTTCGGTCCGTGGATTGATACCGACTTCGACATCTCGGACGCGGTCATCACCTGCAAGGTCAACGGTGAGCCGCGCCAGATGGCCTCGACGCGCGATATGGTCTTTAGTGTGCCGACCCTGATTGCATATATTTCATCGGTGATGACGCTCGAGCCGGGTGACATCATTTTCACCGGCACGCCCTCCGGCGTTGGCAGGCTGGAAGACGGCAATGAAGTGGTCGTTGAGATCGAAGGGCTGGGAACCCTGAAGAATCCGGTAAAAGCAGAGAGGCGATAAAATTCGGAAGCTGGGAATTGGTTCGGAGTGCGCCGGATGCGGACCGAAGGCAAGGCCAAAATCAAAGTGGCGGATGAAGACCGCAACGTGCGCGCTGGCTCCGTGATTTATGTGGCAAAGAATGTATCACATCGCTTCCATTCGATTGAGGAGGACTTAATTTCGCTGGTGTTCACTTCGACAGGCTCAGTGTAAGCTTTTGCACCGGCGGAGTATTCAAACCAGTAGTCCCCCTGGATCATGTGTAATTGAATCATATCGAAACAGTCCTGCGTGGCGTTTGGGACGCCGTTATTAACTTCAAGGATTTCCGCCCAACCCTGAGCAGACGTGGATCTACTGAAAGAATTCGCGGTGACTATCCGATCCACACAAAGGGGGCCGAAACGGAAGTCGTCACTCCACCATCGCTAAATACAATCGCAAAACTCAATTGATCAGGAATTAATCCTTACTTAATCAAAACCTTCCAAAGCCAAGCATTTTAATCGTATAGTTTTACGCGATTCTTACAATCGCTTCATTTGTATTTCATGTAGATGTGTAAAAATTTACAATGAGGAAAACCATGAAAAAGAAATTCACTGCACCTCTCATTGTCCTATTGGCCGCCTCGCTGTCATGCAATTTACTGACGAGCAGCCTCTCCCAGTTAACTTCACCCACCCAAGCCCACCCAAGCGCCTCCCCCGCGACGGTCATGCCGGCTTCCGCTACCAAAGCCGCGCGAAGCACATCCACTGTGGGTGTCTATCCATCAATGACACCCTTGCCTGCAACGCAGGAATTTACAGTACTGCCGACTTCACCATCAACCGGCGGAGGTACAGAACTTGCCAGCCATACCAGCAAGATAGAAAGAGACATTGTTTACTGCACGACCGATAACGTCAATCTACAGCTTGATCTGTATTTTCCAAAATCCTTCAATGGCCCAACGCCGGCTGTTATCTACGTGCATGGAGGAGCATGGACCAGCGGCGATAAAAACCCGGGATCTCTTGCGAATGGCTTTTCCTACCTGCTCGACGCGGGTTTTATTGTCGGCTCAGTGGACTATCGGCTCGCACCGGAATATCATTTCCCCGCGATGATCGAGGATGTAAAATGTGCCATTCGTTTTCTGCGCGCCAACGCCGCCACTTACAGCATCAATCCGGATAAGATCGGCGCGTGGGGCGCGAGCGCAGGTGGACATCTGGTCAGCCTGCTTGGCGTAACGGATCCGAGTGCGGGCTTCGATGTCGGTCAATATCTGGATCAATCCAGCCGAGTGCAGGCCGTTGTAGATATGTTTGGCCCGGAAGATCTGACAACCCGTTTCCCCAAAGTGGATGTAAACCTGCTTGCCAATGTCTTCGGTTCTTTCAGCCTTGCCCAAGGCAGCCCGGTCACATATATCACACCCGATGATCCGCCTTTTTTGATTTTGCAGGGCGATGCAGACACGGTGGTCCCGCTCAACCAGTCACAGGAGTTTTATGATAAACTGACCGCGGCAGGCGTCCCCGCGCAACTTGTCATCGTTCATAATGGGCCACACGGGCTTGGCGCGCCGAACGAATCGCCCTCGCTCTCCGAACTGATCAGCATGATCGTGCAGTTCTTTGAAGCAACTCTCAAGTGATTTGTAAATAGACTTCGGCTGAACTTCAGACATGAATTCGGAATACCTGATTTTCCAGCCGCCGATTTCACGGGTTTCACAGAAAAAGTAACCATGAAGTTACCATAAGTCTGTGAAATCCGTGGAAAAGAATGAAGATACCCAAGCATAAGGCTAAACTTCAGACTGCGGATGTATTGTTTGATTGCAGGCAGGCTCCGTGATCTATGGGGCAAAGAATGTTAGATATATTTTCCTTTCGATTGAGAAGGATGTAATCCTGTCCGCGATCAGTTCGACAGGCTCCGCCCAAACTTCTGCGTTATCAGAGTATTTGCCTAAAGTCAATTAAGCTTAGATCATCCTTTGTTCAAGCAGGTCAAAAGAATGGCAGAAGTTGAAATCCTTGATATTTTTCCCGATTTTCTCCGCTGGTGGGCTGGAATACATGGGAAACCCATTAACGACCAAATCGAGGGCTGGGCCAATGAATATTTGTCGTGTTTGCCGGAGCTTCTGGAAAAGCAAATCAGCGATTATGCCGAACAAAACCTTGATTGGAGAAAGGTTGCGATTGAAAGGATTTTTCCGTTCCTAGACATCCGATTAATTACCATGCAGGAAGCACAGAAGAACCTCATGGAAGCCTGCCCCTCCATGTATTCAAAGGCTCAACAAGTTTTAAATTTCGATGGGGACATATTATTTGTCATTCACGTCGGCATTGGGTGCGGTGCAGGCTGGGCGACAACCTTTCGCAACAAACCGGCGATCCTATTTGGGTTGGAAAATATAGCCGAATGCGGATGGAGCGATGCTGGCGCAATTCACGGTTTGGTTGCTCACGAATTGGGTCACATTATTCATTATCACTGGCGCGCCCCAAAAAAGAAAGTGCCGGGCAAAGGCGCCTGGTGACAACTCTACGATGAAGGCTTTGCACAACGGTGTGAAACGTTGATCAATGAACCGAACATATGGCATCAGGCGGCCACAAATAACAATTGGCTGGAATGGTGTCAACGCCATAAAAGCTGGCTGGCGGCTGAGTTCTTGAAAACAGTAAATGATGGAAAGTCTGTAAACCCATTCTTTGGTTCATGGTTTGCAATGGAGGGCAAAAGCGAAACCGGGTACTTCCTGGGATGCGAAGCAATCAAAGAATTAGAGAAGGAATATGATTTGCAGGAAATTGCTTTGCTGGAGGATGTTGATACATGCTTCAAATCAATCCTGGAGCGGATGAAAAAGACAGACTAATTGCACACCTTCCACGAAAATATATCGAGGCTCTCCGTTCCAGAATATTAATTATCCAAATCCCAAATCAACCAACCCCTGTTCAGGAATTTTTTTTGCAAGTTGATCGAATATCCATAGCGTGCCAGGCTTTGAGCCGCCGCTTCAAACCATTGACGAAGTCCATAGACTTTGGCGAAGACGGTCTCTGCCGCGGCGCGTTTCCAGGCGGCGAAAAACTCATAGATCAATTCGCCTGGCAAAACATGATGAATATAATTCTTGGGCAGGATCGTTTGAAATTCCTCCACGTCAAATCCTGAGCGAAAGTTGGTGCTGAAAACCAACGCTTCCATCTTCCACCCTTCGACTGCGCTCTTTTCATTCGCTCCGCTCAGGGCGAAATTTTTTTCCATCCTCCTTGCCACATTCGCAGACCAAACCCTGCCAAACGGATCGGATGTGCCTTCGATCATCAGGCCGCCGGGCAGAACATATTGTGCAAGTCTTTCATAGGCGGGAATGAAATCCTTTTCCTCGTATTGACGAAGGACATTGAAGGCCCGGATCAATCGCACAGTTTCGCCTTCCTTCAAAGGCAAATTAAAGCCTCCGAGGCGAAAGAAAGTTTTGTCGTCAGCATAATGAAGCGCGGCAGCAACGCGTTCCTTGTCAATTTCAACACCCATAATTTTCAAGGATGGATTCACGCGGCGAAAGCGCGCGGCGGAATCAAGCGTGGTGCGCGCATCAAAGCCATAGCCGATGTCAACAAAAAGGGAATCCGCAAAGGAGCCATCGCTACGCGAAAGAAGCGATGGTTCATGCAGCAGAATAAAGTTGTCGACGCGGCGGAGTCGATTCGAAGCGGTCTTGCCGCGCGTCGGCTGACCTTGGGGTCTTTTTGAAACAAATGAGGAACAAATCATAAAAATTAGGGGCAGGTCTGAGACCTGCCCCTTCGGGTTTTGAATTAATCGGCGGATGCACTTTCGCCGATCTCCATCCATTGCGAGGATGCGCCATCACTCTTTTCATCTTTGAAGCGATCAGGCACAAAGCCTGTCCCGGCTGGGATGAGCTTGCCAATGATCACGTTCTCCTTCAACCCATACAGCGGATCGGTGGTCGAACCGATGGCTGCGCCCGCCAGGACTTTGATCGTGTGCTGGAAGGATGATGCGGAGAGGAACGAGTCCGTTGAAAGCGAGGCTTTCGTTACACCGAGCAAAGTTTCAAGGAGCTTGGCAGGCTGTTTGCCTTCGGAAAGCAACTGCTCATTCAGCCTGCGCAGTTCCTGACGATCCACCGCATCGCCTGGCAGGTACTTGCTGTCGCCCGGCCGGGAAACCGCAACCTTGCTCATCATCTTGCGGATGATGACCTCGAAATGTTTATCGTGAATGTTCTGTCCCTGTGAGCGGTAGACTTTTTGGATTTCGCTCAGCAGATACATTTGTGCGGCTTCGCGTCCCTGAATGCGGAGAACGCGATGAGGATTGAGCGAGCCTTCGGTCAACGGATGACCGGCCTCGACATGATCGCCTTCCTTCACCAGCAAACGCGACGTGGAAGGAATGTCATACGTTTTTTCTTCTCGCTGTTCGTACGACACCATAACCTTATGATCCTTCTTCTCAACCGCGACCCGGCCGCCATGCTGGGCGGCAACCGTGGCCTTCTCCTTGGTGGCCAGCACATCGCCCGCCTTGACTTCCGATTCGTCGGCGACGGCATATTTCCAATCTTCGGGAACGGCATATTCATCGTGAACCATCTCGGCGTGCTCGACGTGGACTTCGCGCAAATCGGCATATTTATCCGATTGAACGACGCGTACCACGCCTTCGATTTCGGCCACAATGGCCTCGCCTTTTGGCTGCTTGCGGGCCTCGAACAGTTCCTCGACGCGCGGCAGACCGGTGGTGATATCTGCACCACCAGCGGCCACACCGCCGGTATGGAAGGTGCGCAAGGTCAACTGCGTGCCCGGTTCGCCGATGGACTGGGCGGCAACGATGCCCACTGCGGCGCCGAGATCCACCATATCACCGCGGCCCAGGTCAAGCCCATAACACTTGGCACAGATGCCATGCTGGAGTTCGCACGTCAACGGCGAGCGGACTTTGACTTCCGCAACACCGGAAGCAGAAATCTTGCGCGCCAGATCGTGATCAATGACATCGTCGCGTTCGGCAATGACCTCACCAGTCTTTGGATCGATGACGCGCTCGGCCAGCATGCGGCTGTAAAGCCGGCTGGATAACGATTGACCCGCAACATCATCCGCGCGGCGGATATAGATGCCTTCCGGGGTATTGCAGTCATGCTCATTGATGATGATGTCCTGGGCTATATCCACAAGGCGGCGGGTGAGGTAACCGGCGTCGGCAGTACGGAGGGCTGTATCTGCCAAACCTTTGCGCGCACCGTGCGTGGAGATGAAGTATTCAAGGGCGGTGAGTCCTTCGCGGAAGTTGGAGCGAATGGGCAGCGGAATAATACGTCCGGACGGATCGGCCATGAGGCCGCGCATCCCAGCCAACTGTGAGACGGTCGAGAAACCGCCTTTGGTCGCGCCAGATGCGGCCATGACAGAAAGGTTGCCATCGGGATCCATGTGTTTCTTAACTGCATCGGCAACATGATCGGTGGTGACCTGCCAGATCTCAATCACGCGTTCGTTCTGTTCCTGCTCAGTCAGCAAGCCGCGGCGGAAATCGCGTTCCACGACTTCAACCTGTTTTTGCGCTTCGCCGAGGATATCTTTTCGTTCCGGGGGAATGGAAATATCCGCCACGGCCAGTGTGATGCCGGAGCGCATGGCAAATTCAAAGCCCATTGTTTTAATCTTGTCCGCCACCTCAGTGGTTTGATCGCGCCCGCATAACTCATATACATCCGCGATCAAATCCTTCACCCCGCCTTTATCGAGCTTCTCGTTCATGAACTGAACTTCCGGAGGCAGGATGCGATTGAAAAGCGCGCGCCCTATCGTAGTGTCAATGAGACGCGTTTCAGCCTGGGGCAGGCGGTCGCCCTTATCGTTGTACCAGGTTGCCATCCGCAATTTGATCCTGGTATGCACTTCCACCTGGCCCAGTTGGTAGGCGAGTTCCACCTCGTCTATATCGGCGAAGGCGCGGCCATCACCTCTGTGGGTGGTCTTCTGCTCCATGGTGAGATAGTACACACCGAGCACCATGTCTTTCGAAGGAGAAATGATCGGCTCGCCATCTGCAGGCTTGAGTAGATTCTTAGAAGCCAACATCAGCTCGCGCGCTTCCTGCACGGCTTTTTGAGAAAGAGGCACATGCACGGCCATTTGGTCGCCATCAAAGTCGGCATTGAAAGCGGTGGTGACAAGCGGGTGAAGTTGAATGGCCGAACCTTCAATGAGGATGGGTTCAAAGGCCTGGATACCGAGGCGGTGCAGAGTCGGTGCACGGTTAAGAAGCACCGGGCGATCCTTGATCACATCTTCGAGTGCTTCCCAAACTTCAGGGCGGTTGCGCTCAATCAAGCGGCGGGCACCTTTGACATTCGCGGCGTACCCATTCTGGACAAGGCGTGCGATCACAAACGGGCGGTAAAGTTCCAAAGCCATGGTCTTTGGCAAACCACACTGATAAAGCTTGAGCTGCGGGCCGACAACGATCACGGAACGGCCGGAATAATCCACGCGCTTGCCGAGCAAATTTCGGCGGAAGCGGCCTTTCTTGCCTTTGAGCATATCGCTCAAGGATTTAAGTTCGCGGCGGCCGCGGCGGGAAAGCGCCTTGCCGCGCTGGGAATTATCAATCAGGCTGTCCACCGCTTCCTGCAACATGCGCTTCTCGTTGCGGATAATCACATCCGGTGCGCCGAGTTCAAGCAGACGCTTGAGGCGGTTGTTGCGGTTGATCACGCGGCGGTATAAATCGTTCAGATCAGAGGTGGCGAAGCGTCCGCCATCGAGTTGAACCATCGGGCGCAGGTCAGGAGGTATGACCGGCAGAACGGTCAGGATCATCCATTCAGGACGATTGCCTGAACGGCGGAAGGCTTCCACAACTTTCAGACGGGTTGTCGCTTTCTTGCGCTTCTGCTTCGACTTTGTAGTGCGAACTTCCTTCCAAAGTTCTTCTGCCAGCTTATCGAGATCGAGCCGCTCCAAAATATCGTAGAAGGCTTCGGCACCCATATCGGCGCGGAAGACCTGCCCCCACCGTTGTTTAAGCTCACGGTAGCGCACTTCGCTGATGAAGGTGAAGGAACGAAGCTCCATCAACTCGTCGCGCTGGCGCGAGGATTGATTGGCCGAGACCGAGGTTTGATCTTCCAACTGCGAACGCAAGGCTTCCATCTTCAAGTCCGCATCGGCCTTGACACGGCCGGATTCCATTTTAAGATCTTCAAGTTCCTTGGCGCGCCTATCCTTAAGTTCATTCTCAAGCGCTTCCAGTTTCTTCTGAACGATCTTTTGAACCTGGCTGATATGCTTGCTTGCAACCTTATCATTCGCATCCAGGATCTTTTCGCCGGTCAACTCAAAGACAACCTCCTTCTTGGCGGGCTGGCCCATTTGATCCTGCAGAACCTTTTCCAGTTTTTGGCCTTCCCGGATGACCGGATCCAACTGCTCGGCAATGTATTCGTCATATCCCTGTTCAAGGACAGACTTTTTCTGATTAAGTTCATTCAACCGGTGATCGCGCCTGGTCTTAACTTCAGCAATCTTCGCATTGACACCCGCGGCTTGTTCGCGCTCGGAAACGGAGATCTCGTCCTCGAGGCGCTGAAGAGCTTTTTTGCGGGCTTCTTCGTCAACATAGGTCACAATGTATTGGGCAAAATAAAGCACGCGATCCAGATTGCGGCGTGAAATATCGAGCAACATTCCCAATTGGGAAGGGATGCGGCGCGTATACCAAATATGCGCCACAGGTGTCGCCAGCGCAATATGTCCCATGCGCTCGCGGCGGACCGCGGCGCGCGTCACTTCGACCCCGCATTTTTCGCATATGATGCCTTTGTAGCGCGGGTTCTTGTATTTTCCGCAGTAACACTGCCAGTCACGAGTGGGGCCAAAAATGGCCTCACAGAACAATCCATCTTTCTCAGGGCGAAGCCGGCGATAGTTGATCGTTTCCGGTTTTAGTACTTCACCATATGACCATGACAGAATGGTTTGGGGGGATGCCAAGCTGATGCGAAGTGCGGTTAATCCTTTAGTTTCCACTTTCTCTCCTCGTTGCGAAATACGAAGCTTATGGATGCCTTTATTTAGCGTGTAGTCGGCATGAACGAGAGACAAACAAAGGCAAGCGCTACGAGACTTTTCTTCTCAAGCGCTTGCTGTTTCTTAGTCAATTTTTACGTTCTATAAAACTAATTATATACGGAATTATCCTGGAGTCAAGACAACAATTTTAAAAATATCAAGATTTAACCACCCGGTTCCGGTAAAGCCGTGCATTCGGAACAGCCAGCATTTTCGAAACATCCACCGGGATGGCGATAAAGTCCGCAATGGCCTGACAGTAATTCTCCGGCCCGGACATCATTTTATTGTAATCAACGTACATTACTTCCATGTTGGGCTGCCTAGCAAGCCAGTATTTGATGGCGGCCAAATGCTTTTGGAATTGTTCCTGCATTTCTGCATCGCTGATCGCCGACTTCTCGTTCCGGTTTGCAAGCATCTTCTGCTGGGAAGCCAATATCTCGTAAGGTTCCCTTTCCATAAAGATTATTTTGTAATGATACCCCGCAGGAAGATGCTCAAGCAAGGCAGAGACGATCTTTACGGCTTTATGGCCGGCATCGGCAAGCCACCGGCTCTGACCATCGGGCAGTTTCTTTACGAGTTCGAATTCATAATACCCATTGGGATTATCATCATCTGCGGAACGGATTGCATCGGTCAAGATCGGGATGCCGCCTTCTGCCAGCATCTTCATCATCATCGAAGTGCCGGAACGGGGCAGGCCGGAAACAACAATGATTGCCCTGCCCTTATTGGGTTGGGCAGGCTTGGTGCGAAATATGTTCTTTAGCACAGTGGTCTTAATACCTTCCTTGAGATAATATCAACGCTATGATTTATAAGGCGCGTTTACCGCTTCGAGTTTGGCGAGGAGTTCATCCCGCATGGCTTTGGCAACCGGCAAGTCATCGGAATACAAGTCCTTCAATTCCTCGGCGTCGTTCTGCAAATCATAAAGTTCAAACTGGTCCCCGTCATGAGAATAACCTCTGTAAAAGATCAGCTTGTAATTGCCTTTTCGCATGGCAATGCTTAGCCTGGAAAGTTTGGAAATAGCAGGATTCTTCAAGGCATATAAGGTGAAAATACTTCTATCGGGCAGTTCCTTTCCACCCATCAGCGGCAGGAGCTCTCCCTCGCGCCAGTCAGGGATCGGATTCCCTGTCAGGTGTGCAAGAGTGGGCGCCACATCCACGCTAATGGTCGGAGAATATACATCCTGCCTTGACTTTTGTCCCGGAGACGAAATCATAAGCGGGACCCGGATGCCGGCTTCATAAAGCAGAGGAGAAACATGCCCGCGCTCGCCTCTCTCAAACAACTCACCATGATCCGAGGTAACTACGACATAGCTATTCTCAAAAATGCCCTTGCTTTCAAGAAAATCCAACAGTCTGCCGAACTCGTTATCCAAGCTGGCAATGTATTCATCATAAGCGCGCCTGAAACGATATAACGCCTTGGGCGACCAATGATCTCCCATCGGGTGAATTGGTTTTTCAACCGGACTCCAGCCGTCGTCAAACTTAAGATAAAACTGTTTCGTGGGGTTATAAGGATCATGGGGAGGGAAGAGATGGAAGTAAGCCAGAGAGGCAGGCTTTAATCCGTCAATGGTCGAAATCAATCCATCGAAAACGGCCGGCAATCGAAAATAGATCGGATAGTCATTTAATTGCGGCAAACCGTTTGGATAGCCGCTTTGATTTGTTTGAACAACTGCCCTGCGGAGGAAGATCCGTTCAAAGAGGCTGAATATAAGGGATTTAGGAGGAGTATCCCGTTTGAAAAGAAAATCATCGAAGGTGCGCTGGGTTGTCAGCAAATCCCGATTCAATTTTTCCCCCGCCAGATAATCAACCTGACTGAATGATCCAGCGGGTATGAGCTTGTCTATATCGCCTTGAAACTGCGCAAAGAAATAATTCGGCCACAAATTTTGCGAGAAAGCCAATCGCTCAAACTGACTGCCCACCAGCCGAAAAATATTCCGATCCGTAAGGTTGCGCGCAATCAATCCCGACTCATTGATCGCGCGATGAGTCCAAGGATATAGCCCGGTTAGCAAGGAGGCCGTGCCTGGAACGGTGAAGGAGCCGGCAGAGTAATGAGCATTATATACAGTGGCCCGTTCAGCAAACCTTGCCAGGTTTGGAGATGTGTTTCTCTTATAGCCATAGACCGACAAATTTTTCGCCGACATGGCGTCGAAGACAAAAATCAATATATTGGGCCGGGATGAACTCTGAACGGGTCTTGAAAAGGATAAGCCTGGCGCCAGCCTTGAGAGTGCAAAAGCTCCAGACAACACCGATGTCAATTTTAGAAAATCACGCCGACTAAGTTTCTTCATACCTTATCCTAAAAGGAGTCTGGGCAATACTATCAATAAAGAAACCAGGCTGAGAGGAATGTAAATATACAGGAGGATCGTGGCCTGCTCAGCAATGAACTCAAGCACTTTATTTAGAGAAGGGACTTTCCCTATAATAAAAACAAGAAACGCTATTAATCCCAGAGCCAAAGCTACAGACCACAATTTCAACAAGACGCTTGGATAATCTTCCTTAGCTTGAAATTGATATGCGAGGAACATAAAATAACCCAACCCCAGCAAAACCAAAGAGGTTCCGCGAGACACGAAGGAATCGCGGAACCATTTCGGCGGCAATATAAAACCTAGAGCAATCGGGATACAGACAGCGAGCAGGCTTTCAAGGAAGTTTGTAACCAATAGGTAGGCATAAACAAGAGCAATCTCCCCGGCGTTCATGTAAAAAAGCCAGCTGGGAAGTTTCCAAAATAACCACAAAGTGGTCCAACTGTAGATCACGATCACACATACTGCATATACTGGCGCAATTTGTTTTAAATTGGGCAATCGGTTAAAGATAGCCAAGACCCTTTAACCTTTCTTCCAGATCTTTCTGTCCATGCGAACCGGTTTGAGAAGGAGGTTTGATATACGACTGGTCGAGATGTTTGCCCAGGGCAAGGAACGGGACATCCCGGAACGAAATCCCAGGCATATTCCGGATATCACGGTTGGCAAAAATCACACCCGGCACCATCAGGGAATCGATGCAATGATCTGCGCCCCAGTGGCCTTGATTGGCCTCCATGGAAACAGGCGCGGACTTTCCGAGACCCGTTTCAGAGGAAGCGCGGAATCCGGGCGCATAGCCGATCACCAAATCCGGGCCGAGACGCGTATAAGGCCCATTGAAAGCCTCATGCTTCAGCAAAATGCGGCTGATGATCTGTTTGCCGTCCGATGTTTTCCAGTTCAGCAGTTTGGTTCTGATCTCTTCCAGGAGGCTTTCGATTTCCTCCGGTTTGACGATGCCTTTTCCTTCGCGGCTGGCGATATTGAGATAGAGACTATTAAGGCCCAGCGCATATGCCCTGGTTTTATCCCAGTCCACATCGCTGAGTTCCGGCGTTTCCGTTTGATGCGATAAAGTCATATATCCGTTTTCGACCAGCCAGCGGTTGATATGGACTTTTTGCTCAAAGGTGCGGAAGCCGTGATCGGACAGCACAATGAAACGATATTTTTCCAAGCCAAGCTTAGTGATCCTGGCTTGAACCTCGCCCACAAATTGATCGAGCTTCAAATACCAGCCATCCACAATCTCCTGGCTGGTACGCAGGAACATATGCTGGACTCGATCCAGATCATCGAAAATTCCCGCCAGAACGCCTTCCTTGAAATCGTCCAACAGGCGGAAATAGATTTTCTTGCGGCTTTCAAAAATCGAATCACACAGGCTGAGGAACTGCTCATCGGTGATGCAGCCATCTTCGAGCGCGTTTGTATCCTGGGGCCAGCCCAATGTTAGAAACGGTCCGATTTTTTTCCATGAATCCTTGACAAGCGATGAAGGCGTCGCATACAGCCAAATTGAATGCAGTGGATGAATCTGGAGAGGCAGGAAGTACAAACTCACAGTGTCTTTTACTTCGGTCAGGATGACCTGCGTAATGGCCTGGATGGAAAACGCGAAGCCTGCCGCAAATTTGAGTTCGATGATCGGGCTCCATTTGCCGAGCGATAACGAAAACTTTTGATTATCAATCATCAGGCTGGCAGTCTTATCATCCAGAACTTCAATCATCGCCGGAAGAGAGGCGGGGCGCATCCCTTCCTTTGATTTGATCTGGGGTCCCTCAATCGTTGCGGTGAACTTTTTGCCGCCCGTCGATTCAAGCTTAACCACTCTAACTTTTTTCTTCTCTGTCGGTTGAGTGGTCAAATAAATGCCAACGCCGAGTTGGCCGCGAATATCAGGTGTACCCAACCCGGGAATGGTCGCGACCGGAATATCGGGACGTGCGGGGAATAGAGCCGGCCACCATAATGCAGTCGCCGGGTATCCCATCGAGGTCGCTTCCTCAAAAAAAGTTTTGGTGGTGTAAGGCGGCTGATACTGTTCGCCTAGCGCCGTCACCTTGGTAGGAAGGATGGAAACATAGGGAATATATGTTTCCGGATCGCGATGAACGAAATCGAAGATGCCGTGCGAACCAGGGTCCACGCCGGTGGCGATGGAAGTCCATGACACTTCGGTTTGAGGAGGCGAAGAAACCTCAAGACGGGAATACCCACCTTGATCTACAAACTTTGTTAGATTGGGCATTCGCCCGGCGCTTTGAAGTCTTTCAAAGGTTGCCGGGTCGAATGAGTCAAAACCGAGAATGACCGTTTTCATCTATTCTTCGTCTTCGGTCTTTTCTTTGCGCATTTTTCGGCGGAGCTGGGCAAAAAAAGCGCGGATCCTGCCTGAAAACACAAGCAGAACACCTGAGATAACAACCAAGGATGCCGCCAGGAGCTGGAACAACATTCCGCCGGTATTGGGATCAATGTACATGTTTTCCTCACATTCCTTCTGTATTGATAGGGACAATATTATACTGACAACCTGTGATTGTAACCGTTTTTTGAATTATTCCAACCCGCGATTATGAAATCTTTATAAGAAAATTTACTCAAACTTTAACAGCCCCAAAATATCCTCAAGACAGGCGGCAAAAAGCTCATGCATGATTTCCCCATTGACGCGATACGCACCGCCAAAAGAACCGTCCCCATAAACTTCACGTGCGGTCCCGGCATCCATGATCGCACTCGGGGTTTTTGGCGGGATTTTGTTCCCCTCGGGCAGGTCTCCAACGACCGTAAACGCAAAGGCCTCCAGCCAATTAGCATGCGCAGGTTTGATATTGTGTTTTTGCGCAACGGCTTCCACCGAATGCGATTGCCACCAGTCGTACCAGTTCAGTTTTAGATTGGGCAACTCATTATTGACCTGATGTAAATGATTCCGGGCGGGCGAGTTTCCTCCGTGCCCGTTGAGGATAAGGATGCGGCGAAGGCCAACTCCATAGGCGGAACGGACGATATCTTCGGCGGCGGCGATGAACGTACCAACCCTCAGACTTAACGTGCCAGGATAAGCCAGAAAGTACGGTGAAACGCCAAAGTTTAAAGGGGGCGCAACCAGAACACCGGTCGCTTGCGAGGCCGAGTCGGCCAGCGCCAAAGGAACTTTGACATCCGTCAACAGGCTGAGATAACCGTGCTGTTCGGTGGCGCCAAAAACCAACATCAACCGATCTTCGTGCTGAAGATATCTTTCAACATCCATCCAATTCAAATCTTCGAGGCGCATGTGAACTCCGTTTATGAAGGCTAAACTTGTCGGCTATTTCTTCACGGCGTGGGCGTGTCCGTTGGGAAAGCCGTTGGTACGGAGGTGTCCGTTGGGAACGCAGTCGGTGTATCCGTGGGAAGAGGCGGGACTGGCGTATCGGTTGGAGGAGGAAGTGGAATACTCGTCGGGGTATACGTGGGCGGAGGAGGGGGAGCTGGAAGTGCAACCGTGAAGTGAACGATCTTTTCGGCAAATCCGTTCGTGCCATCGATATGCAAACGCAGGGCAATGGTATTGCCCGATAGATTCGATACATCCCAATTGAATAAAAGATCATTGTTGACCGGCTGGCTGCCTTGCGCCAGGGTCGTCCAATTGCGCGGGTTATCTCCGGTGCCGAAATCGAGTCGCCAGGATTTAAAGCCGCCGGTTGCGTTCGCGGTGCCGGTAATGGTCAATATGTTTTGTGAAATAACGTCGCCCTCATTGACGCTCATGGCGAGTTCGGGACGGGGATCATTTTTCGTGCATTGGCGCTCAGGTGCGTAAACGGGGGGAATGGGAAAATCGTTGCTGCTTAACCAATTGCTGCCATCCCGTGTTTCAAACCATTTACGCGCCCACGGATCGGTCACGTTGATGACAACTTGATCGGGGGTCGTAAAGTCGCTGCAATCGGGGGAGGCTTGAAGCCCGGTCCATGTATCGAGCGAGACGGAACGGCGCAAATCCTGGCCGGGCGGCAACGGCAATTGATCAGAAGCAAAGATCTCGGTGCGCGTCCCGCCTTTGCACCATTGGGAAGGCAGGGTGCCGGATAAAGAGCAAATGGTTTCTTCAACAATTCCGGCGGGGCGTGTGAACCAGGATGGATGACCTTTCGTTACATACGGAACAGCGTATTGCATAAACTGGGACCAGATCGGCGCAGCGCCTGAGAGACCCGTGGTATTGACCATCGGCGTGTAATCCGCATTGCCAACCCAGACCCCTGTGACAAGGTCCGGTGTATAACCGAGAGTCCAATTATCGCGAAAATCATTCGTGGTGCCCGTCTTGGCTGCGACCGGAAAAGACAGGTTTAGAACCGAATTGCTTCCAAACATCCATGAACGGGCCTGGTTATCTGAAATAATGGAGGTAATGAGGTAGGCGTGTTCCGGGCTGATGACCTGCTGCCCCTGCGGCGGGGTGTATTGATAAATCACCTTTCCCTGATAATCCACGATCTTCAAGATGGAAACGGGAGGAACCCGAACGCCGCTATTGGCAAACACCGAATACATGCCCGTCATTTCCAACACGCTGACATCGCCGCCGCCGAGCGTGAGCGAGAGGCCATAATCGTTACGGGTCAACGAAGTGATGCCAAGTCGGTTTGCCATGGCGATAAAGCCTTGGTCGCCATACACACCCACAAATTGCAATGTCTTCACGGCGGGAATGTTAAAGGAATTCGCCAGCGCGGTGCGAACCGTAACAGGCCCGTGAAATTTATTATCATAATTATTTGGAATATAGGGCGAACGGGTATCGTTCGGATCGCCGGAAGGCGGGAATTCCGAGGGCACATCCCAAATCAGGGTGGCCGGAGTCCAGCCTTTTTCAAAGGCCGCAACATAATTGACCGGTTTGATGGATGAGCCGGGCTGGCGCGTCTGGCTGACCGCCATGTTGACCTGGCCGGAGATGGCAGTGTTGTTGAAATCCGCCGAACCAACCATTGCCAGAATCTCACCCGTGGAAGGCTTGATCGCGACCAGGGCGCCATCGGTGGCATGATTGCCGGAGAGCGCAGCCACCTGGGCCGTGACCAGTTGTTGGGCATAATCCTGAAGAGTCGGATCGAGCGTCGTATAAATCGTAAAGCCGGAACGATAGATCGTCTGGGCATCAAAACTCGCTTCCAACTGGGAGCGGACATAATTGACCCAATGCGGGTAGCGCATATTCACCGCCGGCGGCTGGAAGGTGTAATTCCGCGTCTCCGCCGCCGCCGTTGCGTTATCTGCCACGCTCACACAAACCGGCTGACTGCTGTTACTGACATGAATACAGTTCTGCTCATTGCTCACCTGTGTCATCAAGTCCAACACCTGCTGTTGACGTGCAAGAGTGGCGTCACGGTTGGTGAAAACATCATAAACAGCGGGAGACTGCGGCAGCCCCGCCAGGAACGAGGCCTGAGCCAGGGTCAGTTTATCGGCAGTCGTTCCGAAGTATGTTTCAGAGGCGGCTTCGATGCCGTACGAAAAGTTTCCATAATAAATCTCGTTCAGATAAAGCTCGAGGATTTGATCCTTCGAATACCGACGCGTGATCTCGGCGGCCAGAATGATTTCGCGCGCCTTGCGCAAGTAGGTGCGTTGGAGGCGTTCCTGCGGTGAGAGCAAAACATCGCGCGCGATCTGCTGTGTAATGGTGGAGGCGCCGGTAACGGTTTCGCCCTGGGTGTAATTCTCCCAGATGGCGCGGATAATAGCCCACACGTCATAACCGGGGTGGTTGTAATAATCCTTGTCTTCAGTGGCAATCGTTGCAGCTACAAGAATGGGGGAAATTTTATCGAGTGGCACATAGGTACGGCGCCCGGCGTTGGGATCGAGTATCTCGTAAAGCAAATCGCCCTTACTATCGAGGATACGCGTGGTCTCGAATTGCGAGGTCTGCTGCTGTAAATCGTTGATGGAGGGAAGCGAACTGGAAATCGAATAATATTCGTAAACGCCCAGCGAAAGAAGACACAAGCCGAAAACAACCAGAATGAAGACGAGCGCAACCAAAATTTGAATTACACAACCGAGGTACCCAAAGCGAAAAAATAAATTCCTCTTCCCTGGGCGGACATTTTGCGGGGTACGATTTCGGGGGCTGGTGACCGGCTCGAAGGCGGCGGGCGTGACGCGCGTACCCTCCACATCAATTTGATTCACGCGGCGCGGCAAAGGCAGATTGTCCTTATCCAAATTGGGACGCGGTGTGGCCGGGTTCACGGCGCGCGGCGTCTGGGGAGGAGTTCCCGAGCGCGTTTCCTCCTCGGATTTGATCAACTTGCGAATTCGTGCGCGATTCTGATCTTCGGGATTCATATGGGATCACACTTTATATTTCAGGGTTTAGGCGGGCTTGCTCATTACCAGCAAATTCAAACTCCCCTTTTGGCAGACTTCACCACTTTGATTCAAAACTTGCACCAGAGCCGTGACCGATCCTGCGCCAAGGCGCGGGAAGGCTTTGAGATCGGCCACTTCGAGTTGAGCGTGAAGAGTATCACCGATAAAGATGGGTTTTACAAATTTCCACTCATTGATCTCGCGGAAGACCAGCACTGTGCCCTCGAGCATGCCTGTCCGCATAAGCAACCCTATGCCAATGGATAAACCCAAAAGTCCATGCACGATGCGCTGACCGAACGGGGTGGCACGCGCAAACTCAGCATCGGTATGGATTTGGTTATAGTCACCGGTCAGGCCTGCAAAATCGAAAATATTGCTCTCCGACAGGGTACGCCCGACTGTAACAATCTTTTGCCCAACGGAAAATTCCTCAAAATATAAGCCGGACATGGTAGTCTCCTGGTTTCGTAGTCGCGTAGTCTTGTAGTCAAATAGTTCTGTAGTCGCGCAGTCTTATAGTTCGATATCCAGCAGACGAAGCAACCATCCAACGAACCGGCCAAATTATACCCTTTGACCTTCTGCTCATCTAACCGTACAATAGAACCATGCGCGATTGGAATCTTCGCACCGGCGATCCGCTGTCTCTCACCCTGGCTGCGGACTTTCGTTTATTCAAGCCGGATTACGTAAACGACCAAATCTGGGAATTGGAAATCGGCACGGGCGAACCCGCCGCGCTGGCAGTTCGCACTACGTTTGGATTGCGCGCACGCGCCATGCGCCTTTTTTACCGTTTTGGGGAACTCGGCAAAACAATCTCCAATCCCGCAGAATTTTCATCCTCACCATACTTGCGGCGATTCTATCCAAACTTCCTGTGGCTCGAATTCTCGCCGTTCGAAGGTTTGGAAGTCACTGCCGAGTATTGGGTTCCCGAATCTCATGCGCTGGCCGGAAGGCTCACGCTTAACAATCGCACGACATTTGCGCGCAAGGTCACCGTTGACTTATGCGGAATGTTGACTCCGCTGGATGGAGAAAGTTTTAAAGATTCCCAACAACAGATGGTGAATGTCCTGGCGGGGCAAACGGGCGGACTCTTCCCGATGCTCTTTATGACCGGGGGTCCGCAATTTGGTTCAGGACCTTATCCAGCGTTGACGCTGGCATTGGATTTCGATCCGGGTTCAAGCCGCCAGGTGAGTTGGGCGATGGCATCCACTGATTCCAGAGAAGCCTCGTTCGATGTGGCGCGGCGCACTGCGGGGCGTTCCTGGGAAGCCGAACGTACTCACATCGAACTTCTGGACGCGGGTGAAACGCTGGATATTTACACCGGCGACCAGGATTGGGATGCGGCCCTGGCTTTCAGCCAACGGGCAGCGTTGGGATTATTCTTCACGCCAGATAAACAGTTGCCTAATCCATCCTTTGTCCAGTCCCGCCAGCCCGATCACGGTTTTTCCCACCAGGGAGACGGACGCGATTATCCTCCAGGTTGGAGCGGGCAAACGCCGCTTGAAAGCTATACCCTGGCTAATGCACTTCCCGCCGCACAATCCCTGCTGGGTGGGCTGATCAACAATTTTCTTTTCACGCAAACCAAAGAAGGCTCCATAGAACATAAACCCGGCCTTGCCGGCCAACGCGGCAAACTATGCGCGGCGCCAATGCTGGCCAGCCTGACGTGGAAATATTATCAACAAACTGAAGACGAAGTTTTCCTGAATGAAGCCTTTCCGAAACTCCTGGCGTTTTTCTGGGATTGGCTCTCGCCCCAGCATGATCCCGACCGCGACGGCCTGCCCGCCTGGGATCACCTGCTTCAAACCGGCTTTGAAGACAACCCGCTCTTTGATGTCTGGCATCCCTGGTCACAAGGCGCGGATATTTCCGTCATGCACGACCCCGCCCTGGAATCCATGCTGTACCGCGAAGCGCAAAGTCTCATTCAGATCGCAAGACGATTAAACAAAAACAATGAGACCGCCCTGCTCGACGCGCAGGCGGAGAAACTGAAAGCCTCCGTGGAGGCGGCCTGGGATGCGCGTACTGCGCTGTACTATTATCGGGACCACCGCACCAAAATCTGCCAGACCGGCAAAGTCATCGCAAAACATAAAGGGCCGGGTAATATGCGACCGAAGCTGGAGTTTGAGCAACCGGTTCGTTTATTGGTCGAGATACAAACGGACAACCCGGTGGCACAACGGCCAACCGTCGAAATCAGCGACCTGGTCAGCAAAGGCCGCGGCGATAGCGAGGTGATCGGGGAAACTCGATTTCAATGGAGAAGCGGAGGTTTCGTCGCGACCACACAAAAGGTTTTTAGGAAAATCAGGCGCATCAGCATCAAAAACCTAGGCCCGCAAGATCGGGTCATAATCCGTATTTTGAACATGGAAAGCGAAAATATAACGCTCTTCACGCCGCTGTGGGCGCATATTCCAGATCCAAAACGCGCCCAGATGATGATCGCACGCTCGCTTGAAGATGGGGAATATTTTGGCCGCCCCTTTGGCATTCCAGCCATGGCACTCGTCCAAGACCCCGAAGCAGACAGCGTTGCCATGAGCGTTCACCTGGCATGGAACCTATTGATCGGCGAGGGATTGCTGGCTTATGGGTTCAGGGACAAGGCTGCGCAGCTCACGGTACATCTGATACATGCTGTGATCCAGAGCCTTAAGCAAAACCATGCCTTTTATCAACGCTACCATGCCGAGACGGGAAGCGGACTTGGCGAACGCGGTTCATTGAATGGACTGGCACCGGTGGGGCTGTTTTTGCAGACATTGGGTGTAACCATTCTCTCTGAGGGCCGCGTGCGGCTCGAGGGGAGGAATCCGTTCGTATGGCCGGTGACCATTCTATACAAAGGCCTGAAGGTCGTGCGCGGCCTGGAACAAACAGAGATCACATTTCGAAACGGCAAGACAATCACAATCACCGATAACAGTCCGTTAATCGTATCCATGCCGTAAATGTGATATGCTAATATCATCAGATGAAAGTTCATTGGAAGAATGTCATTGCGGATGGCATTTTGATGCGTGTGACAATCCCATGCATGATTTAAACATGAGATTGCCGCGCGGCGCTTGGTTTCGACCCTGAACCCTGAAAGAACACAGGGCAGGCGGGCACAGGGCGTTACGCCGAAAAGCACGGCTACTCAACCACCAGCGCCACTCGCAACGATAAATAGATAATCGTTCATCGTCCATGAGGAGCAGATTATGACCGATCCGATTCGCCTCTTGATGCTGGCCGTAGTACAGGAACAGGATTTGGATATCGCCATACGCGCGGTAGGTGCCTTCGGCGCGCCGGTTGTTTATCTGGCAAGCGCCGGCGGATTTTTGGGAAGGCGCAATGCGACCATATTGATCGGCCTTCCAGAGGGGCGTGAAGAAGATGTGCTGAGGGAATTGCGCAAGTCCTGCCGGCAGCGCGTCGAGTACCTGTCCATGCCGCTCGAAGGTTCGCCTTTGCCCATGCCGACTTCCATCCCGGTGACCGTAGGCGGCGCGACGGTGTTCGCCTTACCGGTGGAAAGATTCGAGGAAATATAGAAACGGCCAAACCCGGCCTTGCTTCACCACCAAGACACAAAGGCACCAAGATTCACAAATTTTTCCCAGTTGGACTTCCTAATTCGTCACTGCTCAACAATATTGGAGACTTGCCATGAAAATGATCATTGTTCTCGTCAAGGATAACGAAGCCGACGCACTGACGCGCGCCTTAACCGATGCGGAATATCGAGTGACACGCATCGCATCCACAGGCGGATTTCTGCGGAGCGGCGTGGTCACTTTATTACTGGGTGTGGATGATGCACAAGTGGAGTTGGCGATTGGATTGATCCGCAAAACGCTGGCGGCCCTCGGCCCC